>OIYS01000417.1_pt1 | contig 30444 bp, 30 predicted proteins | sample 1588271 | NCBI WGS metagenome assembly OIYS01 (sample SAMN03283286) | human gut metagenome | biome: human-associated habitat; material: feces | host: Homo sapiens | place: Peru | collected 2012
ATGCATGGTTTACTTGGAGTAGTACTAATAATACTTCTCTTACTATGTCTATTGGTGAACTAGCAGATGTTATTTTTTCTAGTGGTAATGATATTAGTACTAATGCATTAGCACCAGTATTTAATTATACTGATGGAGAGAGAACTACTTTTATTATTAGAAATAAAAGTGATAGTGAATTAAAGTATAAAGTATTATTAAATATTACTTCGATAGAAGATGAACTTAAAAGTAGTAGTTTAAAATATAAATTACTAAGTGGTAATAATGTAGTAATTGAAGGTGACTTTAGTAATATAACAAGTAATAGTAGTACCACCATCTATGAAAGTACTTTAACTAAAGGTAATATTAGTTTTACTTTCTATTTATACATAGATGGTAATGAAGAAAATGATTTAAATATGATGGGTAAAAATATAACTGGTAATATTATGGTAGAGGCTAATGCAGGTATTAACTTTGCAGAGTATATAACTAATTTATATACAGATGCATCTAAAACAACAGTAACTAACAATAGCATTACATATAATTATGCTACTTCAGTTAATTTAATGAATGATAGATTAGGTAGTTCTAGTACTGATATAGAAGCAGGTAATATAAGATATTATGGAACAAGTCCAAATAATTATATATATTTTAACTGTGATGATTATTCAAATCAAACATCTTCTACTTGTGAGGTATGGAGAATAATTGGAGTATTTGAAGGCAAAGTAAAGATAATGAGAGAAAATCAGATAGGAACATATTCATGGGATAATAAGAATACATCTACTGGAACTGAAAGTGCATATGGAAAAAATGACTGGACAACAGCACGATTAATGAAACTATTAAATCCAAGTGATTATTATGAAGTAGATTCTAATGATAATGGAAATGGACAAAGTCTATATTGGAATAGTCAAAGTGGAACATGTTTTGCAGGACAAAACAATGCAACAGTATCTTGTAATTTTACAGGTATAGGCTTAAAAAATGATACAACAAGAAATATGATATCAGAAGAAACATGGTATTTAAAGGGATGTGAAAATCCTGATATTTATGTAGATAAGGTGTATAATTGTGAGAGGACTACAGGAAGTATATATAATGCAACAAGCCCAACAACATGGACAGGTAAAATAGCACTAACATATCCAAGCGATTATGGATATGCAACTGATTTAAATCTTTGCAAAAAAACATTATATAATTATAATGATAGTACTTGTACAGAAGAAAATTGGATGAAATCTATAATTACAAATAATGGTAACAATTATGGATGGTTATTAACCCCTTTCTCGAGAAATTTTTTTAATGTTTGGTTTGTCAAGAGTGTTGGCAATATCTTAAACAATGTATACACTTACAATTTGTTAGGTGTTACTCCAACATTATATTTAGATTCAAAAATTAAAATAAAAGAAAGTACTACTGGCTCTAGTTCTAATCCATATCAGTTGATACCATAAGTGGTAGTAAGAGAGTACTAGTATATATCTTTTTACTATGTATAATATTAGTTAGAAAGTATTCGCCGTGAATATGATATCTTATAATAGTTCATATATAGACTAGAATAGGCTATATATGATAGAAAAAGACTTTAGACTTTTTCTTTAAAAGATATTGACAAGATAATTAAAAAGTAATAAAATTAAATAGACATTTGCTTAAGTTAATTATTCATCTTTAGAGAAACTACATATGTAATTGTAGTTTTTTGTCGTTGGTAAAAAAGGAGGTTAGATTATGAAGATTGAAAGAGAAGAATGGGAAAGAGAAGAGAATTATCTAGATAAGACTGTTAGTTTAGTTAGAAAGAAAATATCTAAATTAGGACAGGAATTATATGATGATGATTCTAAGGTACTAGAGTTTAAAAAACTTATATGGGATACTCATACTGAGATGGACCCTACAGAAATGAGAAGTATGATGGCAGAATCTGATTTACAAGTAACAATAATGCAAAGTAAAGGTAATTATCTTCAGAGATTATTTAGAATACAAAATAAACCTTATTTTGGTTCTATTAGATTTAAAGAAGAAGATAATGAAGAAGAGAATATTTATATTGGTATTACTCATGTTGAAGATAAACTTAACTACTATGTACATGACTGGAGAAGTCCTATATGTAGTATGTTCTATGACTTTGAAACTGGTCCTGCTTATTATAAGGCTCCCTCTGGTATAATAAGAGGAGACATAACAAGAAAAAGACAATATATAATAGAAGATGCTAAGTTAAAACATATCTTTGATAATGATTTAAATATTAGTGATAGTCTATTACAAGAGGTATTAGCAGAAGAATCTTCAGATAAGATGAAGAATATTGTTAATACTATTCAAGAAGAACAGAATAAAGTTATTAGAAATACAGAAGATAAAAACCTAATAGTGGAAGGTATCGCAGGCTCTGGTAAAACGAGTGTAGCCCTACATAGAATTGCTTTTTTGTTATATAGAATACCTAATTTAACTTCTGGTAATGTCGTTGTATTTACTCCTAATAAAGTGTTCTCAGAGTATATTTCTAATGTCTTACCTGAACTTGGAGAAGATAATACTTATGATATGACTTTTTATGACTTATTGTGTCAGAATATTAATGAATATAAGGATATTGAAGACTTTACTGGTTTTATTTCTAGATATTATAAGGGTAATGTTACTAATTATGATATGATTAAGTATAAACAGTCTGATGATATTATTAAAGATATTGATAATTATATTGCTAATTTACTTGATAATGTTTGTTTTACGGATAATTTAACTTTTGATAATTTTATTGAAGTAGATAAAGAAGAGCTTAATACTATGCTTAAGTATAAGTATAATAGATTTCCTTTATTTGAAAGGGTTAAAGAGATAGCAAAAAGAATAGCCAGTAATAATTATGAAGGTAGTACAAAAAATGCTAGTGCTATTATGAAGAAATTAAAGGACATTATTAATATTAAACTTGATTTGAAGTATATTATTAATGATTTTTATAGTAGTGATTTCTTTAAATATAAGGATAAGTTAAGTGATAAGTACTTATTCTATGAAGATGCTTGTATATTCTTATATATTAAGAGTTTACTTGTAGGATTTAATACTAATCATGTTATTAGAGAGATTGTTATTGATGAGGCACAAGACTATAATAAACTTCAATATTTGATTATTAAAAAGACTTTTAAAACTAGTAATTATACGATACTAGGAGATACTAATCAAACTATTAATCCTTATTATAAATATGATTCTTTAGAGGAGTTAACTAGTATATTTGATTCTTCTAAGTATATTACTTTAACTAAGACTTATCGTTCTACGGGAAAGATTATTGATTATACTAATAAGATACTTGGATTAAATCATGTTACCGCTATTAGAAATGATAAGGCTAGTGATATTATTTTTAGAAATAATGTTGGTAAAGATGACTTTTTAAGAGATATTGAGTATTTAAAGAATATTTCTAAGAGTATTGCTATTATTACGAAGAATGATAGTGAGGCTTCATATGTTTATGATTTACTTAAAGATGATTGTTCTGCTGCTTTAATTGATGGCTTTAGTCATATTAAGAGGGACCTTGTTATTGTTCCTGCTTATGTTGCTAAGGGGTTAGAGTTTGATTCAGTTATTATTTATACTGATGTTGATAATAAGTATTCTAATGATGATAAGTATTTATTTTATGTTGCTTGTACTAGAGCACAACATAATTTGATTGTTTATAATAATGATTAATTTTTAAATCTATTTAGCCCTTATTTTATAAGGGTTTATAAATTTGTATTTGACAAAGATTTCCATTTGTGCTAAGATAGTGGATGTCCGCTAAAAAAATGAGGTGTAGAAGTGAAAAAGCATAAAATGGAAATTGCATCATTGGCTCTATTACTTGGAGTTCTATGTTATGCATTTTACGATTGCAATATAAAGGGGAGCGAACAGGAGATTGTTCTTTCAAATGAACTTCTTTCTATGAGAGAGATTAAAAGTAAAGAGGATATTACCATGGAGATGTTATCTTTACCTAGTGATGAACTTATTAAGGTTGTTCCTCTTGGAATGACTAATGAAAAGAAAGAAGTAAATGATACTAAGATGATTGAAGATGATAATGCTAATCATGAAGAAGTAGTTAATAATGAGGAAGTATATAGTATTAATCTAGCGGCAAATAGTGAAGAAGAGATTCCTTATAATGAAATTATTTCTAATCAGGTAGTTAATTACGCTCTTCAGTTTGTTGGGAATCCTTATGTTTATGGTGGTAATTCTTTGACAAATGGTACTGATTGTTCTGGTTTTACTAAACTGATATTTGCTAATTATGGAGTATATCTTCCAAGAAGTGCTCCAGAACAAGCTTATGCTGGTATGCATATTGATTTAGATGATATTATGCCTGGTGATATTGTTGTATCGGGATATGATGGTATTGTCTGCCATGCAGCTTTATATATTGGTGATGGTAAATTAGTTCATGCACTTAATTCTAATGTTGGTATTGTTGTTACTAGTATGTATATTATGCCTATTCTTGATGTTAGAAGAGTTATTTAATTTTATTATATATATAAAAGAAACTATGGGATAATTGGTATTTCATAGTTTTAATTATAAGTAATTGGGGGAATGCACGATTTGACAAAGATGGGTAAATCTGCTATAATAGGGGATGTCTTTTTTTAAAAAGGCGGAAAGAAGTGAATAAAATGAAACCAAGTGGGCTCATTAGAGCAATAATGGCTTCTATGTTAACTTTAGGATTTACATCATGTTTATTTTACTATAGTGATATTAATGAGAGAGAGAAAATTGTTTTAGCAGAGAAATTATATAATCCTGCTATTTACGAAGAAGAAATAAAAGAGGATATAGAGGAAGAGGTTATTTCTGAAGTTCCTGAGAAGGTTATAGTATATGATGATTTATCTATGGAAGAACTTTCAGATAAGTTAAATAGAACTTTATCTTCTTATTTATCTAATAAAGGAGAATCTTTTGCTAAATATAGTATTGATTTAGGTGTTGACCCTTATCTTGCTACTGCTATTGCAATGCATGAGACTGGTTGTGCTTGGGATTGTTCTTATTTGGCAAAGGAATGTAATAATGTTGGTGGTCAAAAAGGATATGGTTGTGGTGAATATGCTTACTTTGATTCATTAGAGGAAGGTATTTATCAGTTTGTTCTTAATATTAAGAATAAATATGTTGATTATGGTCTTTTAACTGCTGATGAGATGAATCCTAAATATGCAGAGGATCCTAGTTGGTCTTCTAAAGTTAATAATTATATTGAGAAAATTAAAAATAACTAGAGATTTATTTCTCTAGTTTTATAATTTATTTAGTGTTATTTCTATAATTCTACTTTTATTTTATGTTTATATATGTTATTATATTTATGGTGATTTAAATTGAATAGAGAGATTATTAGTATTGGACCTATTACTATTTATTGGTATTCTGTACTTATTATTATTGCTATTATAATTGGAATGTATTTTTCTTCTAGAAAGGCAAATAGTAATGGGTTAGGTAAAGATTTTTTAATAGATTTACTCGTTTTTACTATTCCAGTTGGTGTTATTGGGGCTAGAATATATTATGTTATTTTTAATTATTCAGTATTTAAAGGGGACTTTCTTAGTATTTTTAGAATATGGGAAGGTGGTCTTGCTATTTATGGTGGTGTTATTTCTTCTATTACATTTATTATATTTTATTGTAAGAGGAAGAAGAAGGATATCTTTCTTACTCTTGATACTTTAGTTCCTTATTTAATACTTGGACAAGCAATTGGTAGATGGGGTAACTTTATTAATAAAGAAGCACATGGTGCTATTACTACTTATGAACATTTAAAGAGTTTACATATTCCTAATTTTATTATTGATGGTATGTATATTAATGGTTTTTATTATATTCCTACTTTTTTATATGAATCTTTATGGTGTATAGTTGGATTTATTATACTATTGTTAATTAGAAAGAAAGATAATTTTAAACATAAGGGATTACTTTTATTTATATATTTTATATGGTATGGTATTGGTAGATTAATTATTGAAGGATTTAGAACTGATAGTTTATATCTTGGTACATTTAGAATTAGTCAGATAGTATCTATTATTTTAATTGTTATTGGTGTTATTGGTATATATATAAGGAGGCAGTTATGGAAAAAAGAAGTGTAGTTATTATTGGATGTGGAATTGCAGGTATGACAGCGGGTATATATTTAAAGAGAGCAGGAATTGATACTTTAATTATTTCAGATAATGCTCCTGGCGGAGTACTAAATAATATACCTAGTATTGAGAATTATCCTGGATATGAAAAAATATCAGGACCAGATCTTGCTATGAATATATATAATCAAGTTAAGAGTATTGATATTCCTATTTTATTTAAGGGAATTGATTCTATTGACATGGATAAGAAAATAATTAATGATTCTATTTTATATGATTATTTAATTATTGCTACTGGTAGAAAAGGCAATGTGTTAGGACTTGATAATGAAAAAGAATTGATAGGTAAAGGTGTTAGTTTATGTGCTTTATGTGATGGATTCTTTTATAAAGATAAAGAGGTAATTGTAGTAGGGGGTGGTAATACGGCTTTAACAGAAGCGTTATATTTATCTAGTCTATGCAAAAAGGTTACTATTGTTTATAGAAGGGATTCTTTTACTTCATTTAAATATTTAATTGATAGAGTTAATAATACTAAGAATATAGATGTTTTATTTAATAGTACTTTAACTAGTTATAATATAGATGATAAAAAGATGCTTAAGTCTGTTTGTATTAATGATAAAGAGATAACTACTGATGGAGTATTTTTAGCAATTGGTAGTACTCCTAACGGGGAATTATTTGATGTTAATAAGGAAAATGGTTATATTGTAGTTGATTCTAAATATAATACTAGTGTTAATAACGCTTATGCTATTGGAGATGTTATTAAAAAAGATATATATCAGTTAGTTACTGCTAGTTACGATGCAGTAGAAGCCTCCTACGACATTATAAGAAAAGAAAGTGAAAAACTTGATAATTACGAGTAATAATGTTATAATTTAACTATGTTAGGGAGAATATTGTTATGAAGGAAAAGAAAAAACTATATGATTATAGAATAGAATATGATACTAAATCTTTGCCTAAAGAACTTCAAGATATTATAAAAGAAATGGAAGAACTGTCTGATAAGGGTGATAATTTTACTTATGATATTGTTTTTGATTATTTCGAAATAGAAGCAAAAGGTTATGTCAGAAGAGGAATATTATCTTTTTCTGATTACAATTTACTTTTAAGAAAGTATGGGTGGTTGTTGTATGAATAATTTTGATAAATATAGTTATAGTGGTCTTTCTTATTTGGAATAAAATATATGAAAAATAAGTTTAATTTAACAAGAGAACAGAATGTATTTGTTGTTAGAAGAAATATAGTTGATTATATTTGGAAAAGTGCAAATCTAGAAGGAATAGATGTTACTTATCTTGAAACTCAAGTAATTTATGATAATGGTATTGTTAATGGTTTAACAGTTAATAATATTATTGCTATTGATAACTTAAAGTATGCTTGGGATTTTATACTTACAAATTATGATATAAATTATGATTTTAATTTACTGTGTCAAATTCATAAATTAACTTGTGATAAATTGGTTTTAAATGAGAATCTTGGAAGATTAATTATTAATCCAGTTAAAGATGAATTAGAAAAACTACTTAATCAACCATTAAAAACTAAAACAGAAATTGCAATAGAAGTAATGTTATGGATTATGCGAAGACAAATGTTTATAGATGGTAATAAAAGAGTTGCAATGTTATTTGCTGATAAGATAATGATTGATAATGGTTGTGGTATTATAACTATTTCACAGGAGAATCAACCTATGTTTTTTGAAAAGTTAATTAATTTTTATGAAAGTGGAGATAATACTGATTTAAAAGAGTGGTTTTATGAAACAAGTATAGATGGTATACAATTTTGATTTGTAAAATCAACTTCATTTTTTAGGAGTATTCATCTCAAAAATTGTTGTCATACAGTTATTTACGAATTGGTCAGACGCGTCTGGCTAATTCATAAGAAGGAGAAAATATGTTAGAAGAAATAAATAATAAAATTATAAATGAAATAACAGAATTAGTTAATCAAACACGCACTAATTTAGCACAAGAGATTAATAAATCGATTGTTTATGTATATTGGAATATTGGAAGAATTATTGTTTCAAATGAAAATGAATATAATAATAGACTTGAATATGGAAAAGAAGTTTTAAAGGGATTGTCAAAAGAATTAACAAAATATTTAGGAAAAGGATATTCAATTTCAAATTTAAAATATATGAGAGTTTTCTATAAAGCTTATCCTAAATTAGATGAATTAAGTGAAAAATTATCATGGTCACATTATTTAGAGTTGATGATAATTCAAGATAAAGATAAAAGAAATTTTTACGAAAAAGAATGTATTAATGAAAATTGGAGTGTACGAGAATTAAGGCGTCAATTGGATACATCACTATTTGAAAGATTACTATTATCGGATGGCAAAACTAATAAGGAAAAAGTTTTTGAAATGTCAAAAGAGGGACAAATTATTTATAAACCAAGTGATATAGTTAAGCAACCTTATGTATTTGAATTTTTGGGTATAAAAGAACAAAAACCTCTATTAGAAAAAGATTTGGAATATAAGTTGATAAGACATATAGAAGATTTCTTACTTGAATTAGGTAAAGGGTTTATGTTTGTTGGCAGTCAACAGAGAATAACTTTAAATAATACAGATTATTACGTGGATATGGTTTTCTATAATAAATATTTAAAATCATATGTTTTGATAGATTTAAAAATTAACAAATTAAAAGCTGAAAATTTGGGACAAATGAATATGTATTTGAATTATTATGAGCATGATGTAAATAGTGATGGTGATGGTAAACCTGTTGGAATAATATTATGTGCTGATAAGGATAAAGTTTTATTAGAATATGCTTTAGGAGGATTATCTAATAATATATTTGCGTCAACATATACATACTATATTCCTGATAAAGAACAATTAATAAATGAGGTTGAAAAAGTTTTAAGTGATAATAATAATTAAATGATTCAAATATAGAAAAAAATAAAAGTATTGTGGAGCGAAATATAGAAAGAACTAGAAAAGAAACATTAGAAGTTGTTAAATTAGGCGACTTGATTGAAAAGTTAATTAATTTTTATGAAAGTGGAGATAATACTGATTTAAAAGAGTGGATTTATGAAACAAGTATAGATGGTATACAATTAAATTAAAAAATATTTTTGATATGGTTTACTTTTAGTTAAAAATATGATATCATTTAGATATAGTAAGAGAAGGAGGAAGATGATATGGATGTTGGAACAATAATAATCATTATTGTTGTAGGAGTTATTTTAGTTCTTGCTTTTTATGTAGTTGGTGTTTATAACAGTTTAATAAATGCTAGAAATAAAGTAAGAGATCAATTTGCTCAAATTGATGTTCAATTAAAAAGAAGAAGTGATATGATTCCTAATTTAGTAGAAACTGTTAAAGGTTATGCTAAACATGAAGAGAAGACTTTTAAAGAAGTTGTGGAAGCAAGAAATAAAATGGCTAGTGCAAATGGTATTAATGAAGAGTTAGAAGCTTCTAATGCTGTTACTGGTGCATTAAATAAACTATTTGCTTTATCAGAAGCATATCCTGAGTTAAAGGCTAATGAAAACTTTAAATCTCTACAAAGTGATTTAAAAGAGACTGAAGATAAAATTAGTTATGCTAGAGGATTTTATAATGATACTGTTTTAACTTATAATAATTTAAGAGAACAGTTTCCATCTAATATAGTGGCTTCTATGTTTAAGTTTGAAAAGATTGATTTCTTTAATGCTAGTGAAAAAGAAAAAGAAAATCCACAAGTTAAATTTTAGGGCTTATTATAAGTCCTTTTTTGATAGGGAGTGAAAAATAATGAAAAAGATTTTATTTACTTTAATGTTATTAATACCTAGTGTTATCTTAGCAAATAGTATTGATAGCATTAATATGGATATTTATGTTGATAATAATGGTACTGCTCATATAACTGAAGAGTGGGTAACATATCTTAATGAAGGAACAGAGGGATATAAACCATATTATAATTTAGGAACTAGTGAAATTAGTAATTTTAAGGTTAGTATGAATAATGTTCCTTATACTTTTAATAGTAATTATAATGTTAATGATAGTTTTGATAAGAAAAAATATACTAATGGTTTTAATTATATTGATAATGGGGTAGAGTTATGTTTTGGTATAAGTGAGTATGGAAGTAATAATTATATACTTAGTTATGATATTAGTAATTTTGTTGTTAATACTAGTGATGGTTATCAAATGATATATTGGACTTTATTTCCATATAATTATAATCCTAGTCCTGATAATGTTAGTATTAAAGTGCATAGTGATTTTAAATATAATGATAATTTACTTATATGGGGATATGGGAAGTATGGTGCTCCTACTTATGTTAGTGATGGAAGTATTATAATGAATTCAGATGGTACTGTTTATTCTAGTGAATATTTAACTTTATTAGTTAAGTTTGATAGTGGTACATTTAATTTATCAACTAATGTTGATAAATCGTTTGATGAATACTTTGAAATGGCCGAAGATGGAGCAGAGATATATATACCTCCTAAACCAAAAGCTACTCTTAAAGAAATATTTTTATCAATTCTTCCAATTGTTGTTTCTTTTGGAACTATAGCTTTGATAGTGATTATTGCGGTTGTTAATGGTTATGGCTATAAAAATAATAAGAAGATTAATAAAAAGAATGTTCCTTTATTTAGAGATATTCCTTGTAATAAAGATATATATTATGCTAATACTTTGGTTAAGTTAAACTCTCTTGCTGGTTATAAAGAGACTAATATATTTGGAGCTATTATTTTAAAATGGATTAAAGGGAATAAGATAGTATTTAGAAAAGCTGAAAAAGATAAGAATAATAATATTGATTTAACTCTTAATCCTACTTTTGATAATCCTTTAGAAAAAGAATTATTTGATATTATGTATAAGGCAAGTAAAGATGGTATATTAGAAGCAAAAGAACTTGAAAAGTGGTGTAAGGATAATTATAGTAAATTCTTTAATTTATTTGAAAGAATAAATAAAGTTGAAATAGAAAAATTAAAAGAAGATGGTCACATTTATAAAAGAAAGAATAAAAGAGAATGTAAAAGAGTAAATGTTATGGATGATACTATATATGATGATAGTGTTAAGTTATTTGGACTTAAGAAGTTCTTAACTGAATTTTCTAATATGAAAACGAGAGAAACATTAGAAGTTCATATATGGGATGAATACTTAATGTTTGCATATATATTTGGAATAGCTGATAAAGTTGCTAAACAATTAAAGGAATTATATCCTGAAGTACTTGTTAATAATGATATTGATTATGGTACTTTAGTATATATAAATCATATATCTACTAGTAGCGTAAGTGCTGCAAGTAGTGCTAGATCTTCTTCTGGAGGAGGCGGATACTCTTCTGGTGGCGGAGGAGGTGGCTCCTTCGGAGGAGGAGGCGGTGGCGGTGGCTTCCGCTAATGCATACATCTTAGATGGTAAAGAATATCCTATTGAAATAATTAGAAAGAATAATAAAAATACTTATTTAAGAGTTAAAGATGGTAAGATAATTGTTACTACTAATTATCTTACTTCTTTAACTACTATTAACAAGTTAATTAAGAATAATACTGCTTTTATTGATAAAGCATTAAATAAAAATAATCAAAAAAAAGAAGATGATTCTTTTAAACTATTTGGTAATAGTTATGATATTATATATGGATTTAATGATACAGAAATAGATAATAATAAAATATATACGAAAGATAATAAATCTTTAAATAAATATCTATCTAAGTATATATATAATATATATGAAGAGAGAATTAATTATTATTATAGCTTATTTGAAGAGAATATACCTATTCCTAATTTAAAGATTAGAAAAATGACTAGTAGATGGGGTGTATGTAATATTAAGAATCATAATGTTACTTTAAATTTAGAATTATCTAAGTATAATATAGAATGTTTAAACTATGTTATAGTACATGAACTTTCCCATTTTATTCATCCTAATCATTCTAAAGAGTTTTGGCTTTTAGTAGGTAAATATTATCCAAATTATAAAGATATTAGAAAATACTTAAGAAATAATACTTAAGTATTTTTAAGTTAAAAATTACTTGTAAAAACTTAATTATTATGATAAAATTAATATGAATGATAAGGAGGGCTTATCCTAATGAAAAAGGTTATAAATAATATATCTAATTTCTTTTCTAAAATGTCTAAAAAAACTAAGATTACTATATTAGTAGTAACACTACTAATACTTGGAGTTACAGTATTATATCAAACATTTGCTACTAGTAGTACTATTAGTGGAGATAGTACTAATGGTTATACAGTAACATTAGATAATAGTGGTACTGTTAGTATACCTGCTAGTGGTAGTAAAACTGTATATTTTAAAGTTAAAAATACTAATAATGCTACTGTTAAGTATGGAGTAGGATATAGTGGTAGTAATATTACTGTTAAAGAATATTCTGATTCTGATAATCCTAGTGCAGGTACTATAAGTAAAGGAGAAAGTAAATTTGTAAAACTATATATAACGAATAGTGGTACTAGTGCAAGTACTGCTACTATAACTACTATACTAGGTTATGAGAATGGAGGAGACTTAATAGTACCTAGTGGTTATACTTTAGTAACAGATAAATATGTTGCATATAAAGGTTTGGCAAAACTAATAGCAATAGATACATTCACTCAAACTTCAACAGTAAAAAATAATAGTATAGATTATAAATATGATACAACACATAGTCTAATGGAAGATATAGATGGTAATATAAGATATTATGGAGCATCTCCTAATAACTATATATACTTTAATTGTGATGACTATTCTAATCAAACATCAAGTACATGTGAAACATGGAGAATAATAGGAGTCTTCAATGGTAAAGTAAAGATAATGAGAAATGAAAGTATAGGTAATTACTCTTGGGATAATAAAGGAACAAGTTCAGGTGCAGAAAGTAATAATGGTAAAAACAATTGGTCAGACGCAAGACTTATGAAAATGTTAAATGCAGGGTATGAAAGTGAAAAAGGAGGAAGTTTGTACTGGAATAGACTAAATGGAGATTGTTATTCGGGAACGACAGCAGATACAACAAAAACATGTGATATGTCTAGTATAGGATTAAAAAATGATATAACAAGAAATATGATATCAGAAACAACGTATTCGTTATTGGGCTGGAAAACCAGTAGTATATATTCAGACCAAGTGTATAATTATGAGAGAACAACAGGAAGTGTATATAATGAAACAACAAGAGATAAGAGTTGGACTGGAAAAATAGCCCTAGCATATCCAAGTGACTATGGATATGCAGCAGACTTAAGTCAGTGCTCTCAGACATTATATGATTATGATAATAGTACATGTAAGAGTAATGACTGGATGTTTAATAATGCAGCCCAGTGGTTATTAACCCCTAGCTCGGGCGTTTCTAATGGCGTGTGGAATGTCTATAGCAGCGGCTATCTCAATAGAATTAACGCTTATAATGAGAATGGCGTGCGACCTGTCCTTTTTCTGGGTTCTGAACTAGGAATCAAGGCGGGGGGAGATGGCTCGAATTCAGCACCATATCAGTTGTCTGCGTAATTACGCAGGCAGACTGATAACAAAAAGCGGTAGATTAAACTTGTCAAAGAAAGGCCTCCGTTCAGGCTTGGTCTGAAGGGGGCCAGGTGAGCGAAAGCCGAAGGCGAAGCGATTCTTCATGAATACTATCTAGTGCGGTATTAAGATAGACAAGCATAAAGAAAGATGTGGAGTCGGAATGGGCGAAATCCGCCTGTAGGCGGAGAATTAAAATTGGTATTAACATCTTTTTAGATGTTTAATATAGGGTAACTTCAAATATAAATCAGCACCCCTAACTCGGGCAATTCTAATAACGTGTGGAATGTCAATAGCAGCGGCTATGTCAATAATGGTAATAACGCTTATAATGAGAATGGCGTGCGACCTAGCCCTTTAAGTAGCGGGATTCTACTAGGTTATGGCTTAGTATGACAGAGCTTTAAAGGACAGAAGTATCCTAGATATTTATCTCTAAATGGAGGTTATAGATGGAACTTGTCTATGGGCAAGCTTGGCTCTATAACGGTTTAGTTATCATCATAAGCTTTTGCTTATGATGATACATTATTAATATAGAAGAGGAGGTTTTAGTTATGTTAATTACATCAGTAAATAATAATAGAATTAAAGATATATGTAAATTAAAAGAAAAGAAATATAGGGATAGTACTAATACTTTTATTATTGAGGGGAAGAACTTGGTTAATGAAGCATATAAAAAGAATCTATTAAAAGAAATATATGTACTTGAGGGTACAAATATTTCTTTAGATATTGATACTTTCTATGTAACAAGAGAGGTTATGAAGAAGATATCTAGTACTGATAGTATACCTAGTATTGTTGGTATATGTTATAAAAGAGAAGAGAGTAGTATTGGTAATAGGTTATTAATTCTTGATAATATTCAAGACCCGGGTAATTTAGGTACTATTATTAGGTCTTCAATGGCATTTAATATTGATACTATTGTTGTTAGTTCTGATACTGTTGATATGTATAATTCTAAGGTGCTTAGGTCTACGGAAGGAATGATATTTCATATTAATATTATTGTTAGAGAATTATCTTCTTTTATTGAAAAGATTAAAGAAGATGGTTATGTTATATATGGTACTAAAGTTGATGGTGGTGTTAATGTTAAGAATATAGATATTGATAAGAAGTATGCTTTAGTAATTGGTAATGAAGGTAGAGGAGTATCTGATACTATTAGTAGGTTATGTGATAAATACTTATATATTAAAATGAATAGTGAAGTAGAGAGTTTAAATGCTGCTGTTGCTACTTCTATACTTCTATATGAAATGGATGATAAATATGACTTTAATTAAGATTGGTAAGATTGTTAATACTCATGGTATTAAAGGGGAACTTAGATTATTATCTAAGTTTCCTTATAAGGATAAAGTATTTATTAATAATATGAAGATATATATTAATAAGAGAAATGAAGAGGTTATTAATACCTACAGGAGACATAAGAACTTTGATATGATTACTTTAAAAGGATATAATAATATTAATGAAGTGTTAAAATATAAGGGTAAATATGTTTATGTTAATGATAGTGATATTAAATTAGATAACAATAATTATTTAGATGAAGATTTAATTGGATTAAATGTTATATATGAAAATAATAATAAGGGTGTTATTATTGATATAGAGAGATATGATAAGATAGTATTATTTAATATTAAAGGTAATGATAAGAATTATTTAGTACCTTATAATGATAATTTAATCGATAAAATTGATATTGATAATAAAAAGATATTTATTAAAGATATTAAAGGTTTATTTGATAATTAGGTGGTGAATTGTTATGAAGAGTTTACCATATCCAGTTTGGAAGGATAATAATTTAAATTATTATTATGATACTTATGATGTAAATAGTGATGTTATTGAAGTAGTAGGTCCTAGTTTAGTTGATAGTTTTTCTGATATAATTGGAACTGATCTTTATTATCCTTTTAGTCATAAGTATAATAATAAAATAGTTAATGATCATGCTCATTCTTTTGAAGAGGTTGTTAGTGTTCTTTATATACATCCTGTATCTTTTTTCTTAAAGAAAGAAGATACAGAGTTTTATAATGAGGGAGAGTTAGCATACTTAAAGTATCTTCAAAAATATTTATTATTTATAGGTAGAGAAGATACTGATAAAATAACAAAGAATTTATGTAATAACTCTTTAGCAGATAAATTATCTAAGTGTTCTGGTTATTATAATTGTAGTAATGAAATATGTGAATTAATATTACAAAATGAATTAAGGAAATCTTTTTATGTATCTTATTTTAATTTAGATAATAGTATTGTGAAGAAAATACTTAGGAATACTGATGGTGATATACTTGGAATAATTAAATTAACTATAGTTAAATATAAGAAATTAGATGAGTTAGATGATAATGATTTAGATTATAAGTTACTTGGATATAATGATTTAGATTCTTTTAAAGATTATATTAGTAATAATTATGATGATGATATAAAGATATGTATAGAAAATATTGAAGTAATAGAAAGATTTTAATAGTGTAATATATAATAAATTATTCTAGAAAAAAATATTTTATAGTAGAGACTCTTAATGGGTCTCTACTTTGCTATATGAATTGTTGTTTTTATTATTGACTTTTATAATCTAAGATAATATAATGTATATATATTAAGGCTCTAACCTCATTTTGAGGATATTTTAGGATGATTTTAATGATGTAGTAATTGAGCAAAATAATAGAAAAGGAGAAGACTTTATGTAAATAAAGTAAGGTAGAGTAACAACACATAACGCTCTATTAATTATAAGTATTTATTAAAAATATTTTTTTATTTATTCACAAATTGTTGACTTGTGTGAATAAATAGTTTAAAATAATTATTGGTGATTTATATGTGTTTATATTTTTATAACGAATTAGAAAAGAAATTAAAATCAAATTATCAAATTAAGAAAGCAATAAATGAAGAAAAATATTTTAAGATTGATACTAATTTATATTCAGATAAAAAATATGTTAATTCTTTAGAAATAATTAATAAAAAATATCCAGAGGGAATAATTACTATGGATAGTGCTTTTTATTATTATAATTTAACTGATGTAGTACCAGATTATTATTATCTTGCTACAAAGAGAAATAATACTAGAATTAAAGATAATAATATTAAACAAGTTTTTATTCAAAATGATTTATTTGATTTTGGTAAAACCGAGATTATAATAGAAAATGTTAAAATAAATATTTATGATAAGGAAAGAATGCTTATTGAATTAGTAAGGAAGAGGAATAGTGTAGCCTTTGATTATTATAAAGAGATAATTAATAATTATAGGCATATTACTGGTGAATTAGATATGTATAAACTACAAGAGTATCTTTCCTATTATAAAAATGGGCATTCTTTGTATGATATTTTAATGAAAGAGGTGTTTTAGTGCATTTAGAAATGCTAAGAGAAAAATATATAAAGAATGGATATAGTCCTACTACTGCTTCTGCCAAAATATGTCAAGATATAATATTATATAAGATTGCTAAAAGCACATTAAATAGAAATGTGACTATTAAGGGTGGAGTTATTATGTATAATTTATCAAATGATAAAAGAAGAGCGACAAAAGATTTAGATTTGGATTTTATCAGGTATTCTTTAGATGATGAATCTATAAAGGGATTTATTAATAAGTTGAATGATATGGATGATAATATTACTATTTATATTAATGATTCAATAAAGAAACTTCATCACCAAGATTATGATGGTAAAAGAGTAGAAGTTTCGTTAGTAGATGAGTTTGGTTACGAGATAACATCAAAATTAGATATTGGAATTCATAAAAATTTTGATATAATGCAGGATGAATATTGTTTTAATTTAGATACAATCTCTGAAAGTGTTACTCTTATAATCAACTCTAAGGAACAAATGATATGTGAAAAATTAAAGTCATTATTAAAGTTAGGGATTAGGTCTACTAGATATAAGGATATTTTCGATATATATTATTTAATAAATTATACTTTGATTGATAAAAAGAAATTATTAGATGTTATTAATGTTTTAATATTAAATGATATAAATATGAGACAAATAGAAGTTATGGATATAGTTAATGATTTAAAAATAATTTTAACTGATGAAAACTACATAAAAAAATTATCTATTTCAAAAAATAATTGGCTTGCTATGCCAATTAAAGAGGTAATTTTAAATATATTAGATTACTTTGAATCATTACTTTTGATTTGTGTATAAAGAATAGTATTAATAAAAATAATTCATAATAAAGACTCTTTAAGGGGAACTGTTATGTCATGTAATCATTCACAAAATGAAATATGTGAATTAATATTACAAAATGAATTAAAGAAATCTTTTTATGTATCTTATTTTAGTTTAGATAATAGTAATGTGAAGAAAATACTTAGAAATACTGATGGTGATATACTTTGAATAATTAAATTAACTATAGTTAAATATAAGAAATTAGATGATTTAGATGATAAGTTGCTTGGATATAATGATTTAGATTCTTTTAAAGATTATATTAGTAATAATTATGATGATGATATAAAGATATGTATAGAAGATATTGAAGTAATGGAAAGATTTTAATGTATCTATAACCAGCAAATACCATAGAATTTATGGGAAAAGAATAAAAAAATAATAAAAAATAGTTGTATAAACTATATAAAATATGATATAATTAAGTAGATGTCTTTGGGAGGAGGAGTAAACATGGCAAAGAAGAATGAAAATAGAGTATTAGTTTCTCTAATGTGTGAAGAATGTAAAAACATTAATTATACAGAGGAAAAGAATAAAAAGAATACTCCAGAAAAATTAGAATTAAATAAGTATTGTAAACATTGTCGTAAGACTACTAAACACAAAGAAACAAAGAAATAGGAGGTAACTAATGATAAATGTAAATGATTTTAAAACAGGTCAAACTATTAATTATGATGGTAATTTATACCAAATATTAGAGTTTAATCATGTAAAGCCAGGAAAAGGAGCCGCTATCGTAAAAGCAAAATTAAAAAACCTAAGAACTGGTTCAATAGCAGAATATACATTTAATGCAGGTATCAAAGTTCCTACTGCTCATGTAGAAAAGCAAAAAATGCAATTTCTTTATGCAGATGGTGATAATTACAGTTTTATGAATATGGAAACTTACGAACAAGTAGATTTAAATAAAAAACAAATTGAAAACGAAGTAAAATATTTAAAAGAAGGATTAGAAGTAATCATAATATTCTTTGAAGGAGAAATGTTAGGAATAGAACTTCCAGAAAAAATATCTTTTGTAATTACTAAAACAGAGCCAGGTATTAAAGGTAATACTGCTACTAACGCAACAAAGGATGCTATTATAGAAACAGGTATGTTAGTAAAAGTACCATTATTCATTGAACAAGATGAAGAGATAATAGTATCTACTAAAGATGGAAAGTATGTATCTAGAAAATAGATACATATTTTTTTGTAAACTAATGGTTTATTTGCTTTACTTATTAAAATATATGTTTTATAATTAATATGTGGTAAATATGAAGTATATAGATAAATATTTGGAGTACTTAGAAGTAGTAAGAAAATATAGTGATAAGACAATAAAATCATACTCAGATGACTTAATAGAATATAATGAGTTTTTAGGAAATAACTTTAAAAATATTTTAGATATAAATATAGATATAACTAAAGAATATCTAAAATATCTATATGATAGAGGTATAAATAAAAATTCAATATCTAGAAAATTAAGTAGTATAAGAGGTTTTTATAATTATCTAGTAAAAGAGGAAATAATTAGTACTAATTACTTTAATAATATACCAAGTCCTAAGAAAGATTTATATCTACCAAAGTTTTTAAATAGCGAAGAATTAGATAAAATATTTAGTGTATGTAGTGAGAATACACCTAGTGATGAGAGAGATACATTAATAATAGAATTATTATATGCTACTGGACTTAGAGTAAGTGAACTAGTAAATATTAAAGTAAAAGATATAGATAGAGGAAATAAAAGTATTAAGGTATTAGGTAAGGGAGATAAAGAAAGAATAGTCTTATATAATAATCATACTAGTAAAGCCTTAGATATATATCTTAATGATGCATATCATATTTTTAATAAAAAGAATAGTGAATATTTAATATTAAATCATAATGGTGGTAAGTTATCAGATAGATATGTTAGAATGATTATTGATAAACTTGTAAGAAAGGCTAATCTAGATATTAGGATAAGTCCTCATACTATTAGACATACCTTTGCAACAGATATGCTAGAAGAAGGAGCAGATTTAATGACTGTAAAAGAATTACTCGGACATGAGTCATTAAATACAACAAGTATATATACACATATTACAAATGAACAGATAAAAAAGACATATAATATGGCTCATCCAAGAGCCAAGAAATAGAGGAGAAATAGATTATGGCAAAATTATATTTTAAATATGGACCAATGAAATGTGGTAAAACAACAGATATTATAAAAACATATTATAACTATAAAGAGAAAGGTTTAAATGTTTTGATAATGAAACCAGGAGATGATAAAAAGGCTGGTGCAATGATACAAAATAGGGCAGGAGCAGAATTAAATACTGATTATGTAATACCTGCTGACGCGAATATCTATAGTTTAATAACATATCATTTAATGGAAAATAATACAGATTGTATAATCGTAGATGAAGCTCAATTTTTAACACCAAAGCAAGTAGATGAGTTAGCAGAAGTAGTAGATATGTATGGTATTCCAGTACTCTGCTACGGCCTAAGAGCAGATGCTTTTAGTCATGTATTTCCAGGTAGTCAAAGACTATTTGAGATAGCGGACAAATTAGAAGAATTAAAGGCTATCTGTAAATGTGGTAAAAAAGCAACTTTCAATTTAAGATATAATAAAATAAATGGAGAGAATATCCCTGTATTTGAAGGAGAACAAATATCCATCGATGGAATAGATGCAGACTACGATTCTGTATGTAGACCATGTTATAAAAAATTAAGGAGAGAGTATGAGAAGAAAAAGGAATAAAAGTAAAAAGAAGATATTAATAATAGTACTAATAATAATATTTATTCTCTTTTCACTAGGAGCATATTTAATATATACTAAAACAAATATATTTACTTATAAAAGTAAAATAACAATAGAAGTAGGAGAAAAAGTACCCTCTATTAAAGATTATCTATATAAAGATAGTGATAAAGTAAAAGAAATAGTATGGAATGATATAGAAGAAGTTGATAATAAAATCTATAAACCAGGTACATATACAGGAGTATTCAAATATAAAGAAGAAGATAAAGAAGTAACACTAATAGTAAAAGATACAACACCTCCTAGTATAGAAGGAGTAAAAGATATTGAAGTACTTGCTTTTTCTGATAAACCAAATCTACTAGATGGTGTTGTAGTAGAAGATAATAGTAAAGAAGAAATAACTGCTACTATAAAAGGGGAATATAATATTGAAGAAGAGGGAGAATATTTTCTTAGTTATTCTGCTAAAGATTCTTCAGGAAATGAAACTGAAAAAGAGTTCAAGATAACAGTAAAGAATAATCCTAATGTAAAAATAAGTAAGAGTACAAAAGGATATACAATAAAAAACTACTATGGAGTAACATATGTAGATGGAGTAGTAATAGCAAATAAAACATATTCACTACCAAGCAATTTTGCTCCTAATAACTTAGTAACAATAAATGGATATATAAAAGTAGTAGATTATGTTAAAGATGCTTTTCTATCATTAAGTAGTGATGCTAAAGCCATAGGTTTAAATATATATGCATCATCAGGTTATCGTTCATATAGTAATCAAAAATATATATATGAAAACTATGTATCAATGGATGGAAAAGAAAATGCAGATAGATATTCTGCTAGAGCAGGTTATTCTGAACATCAAACAGGTCTAGCTATAGATGTAAATACGATAGATATGACCTTTGATAATACAAGTGAAAGTGTATGGTTAAGAGAGAATGCTTATAAATATGGCTTCATAATAAGATATCCTAAAGGAAAAGAAGATATAACAGGTTATATGTATGAGCCATGGCATATAAGATATGTTGGAAAAGAACTATCAAATAAATTATATAAAGATGGAAGTTATATAACACTAGAAGAGTACTATGGAATAAATAGTAAATATGAGTAGAAGTACTTTAAGAAAGACTATTAATAAGTAGTCTTTTTTCTAATTTATCCATAAAATACTTTATTATAAAGACTACTAGAGTAGGCTTTATAATACCACGGAAGACTATAGGCTGAAGTGGCAAAATAATAAAATTCTTCTATTTTTCTCTTAATATAAACATAAGCCATAATTAAAAATAAAGTACTAACATAAATTATTATAAGGAGGGATAGTATGATAAATCCTTATAATAAAATAGGTAGAGATAATAATTGTCTAAATAAATGTAATTGTATCCCTGTAAATATAGGAAAAGTAGGCCCAACTGGACCAAGAGGTGAGAGAGGAGATAGAGGCCCTGCTGGTCAAGATGGAATTGCAGATACTATCACAGTAGGAGTAACTACAACAGGAGAAGCAGGAACAGAGGCTATTGTTACTGATACCAAACTAGGAAATAACCACATACTAGATTTCGTAATACCAAAAGGACCACCAGGACCAGAAGGAACTCTAGTAAATAGAAGTGCCTATCTAGTAACATTCAATGCAAGTACTACTCCAGGGGGCATACCAGTATTATCAAATCAAAATATTCCCATAGATAGAGAAGAACTAGATATCAGTAAAATAATAGAATTAGATACCAATTTATACCTAATAAATTTCAATGTAGAAGGCTACTATAAGATAAGTTTTACCATAAATGCCTATCCAGAAGTGCATGGTCAAGACTTTGACCCTACTAAAGATATTGTATCAGTAGGTTTTCGAGAAACTAATACGGATAATGTATATGTTGGAGTAGGAGAGTTTGTTTATAATGGAGAGAGTGTTGAACTGTCCGCTAGCGGAATAATTTCTGTTGTCGATACGGCTGTAACCTATGAACTTGCTAATCTTAGCAAATATACTATTTATCTAGAAACGCCAGACTTAAATAATATCTTATCAAACTCATACTTTGCTAATCCATTAGTAACAATAGTAATAGAATTTCTAGGAAGACCAGGAGTATAAATGAATAAATATAAAGTATGTATATATGCTATCTGTAAAAATGAAGAAGCCTTCATTGATAGATGGTATGATAGTGTTAAAGAGGCTGATAAAATATTCGTTCTTGATACTGGAAGTAGTGATAAGACAGTGGAAAAGTTAAAGGCCAAAGATAAAGTAACAATAAAGAGTGAAGAAATAATACCATGGAGATTTGATGTAGCTAGAAATAAATCATTAGATATGGTTGATAAAGATACTGATATATGTATATGTATAGACTTAGATGAAGTACTAAAAGAAGGCTGGCGAAATGTACTAGAAGATGCTTGGAAAGAAGGAACTACTAGAGCTTATTATACTTATAATTGGAGTCATGATGAGGATAATAATCCATTAGTAACTTTCTATATTGATAAGATACATAGTAGGGATAACTATAAGTGGACTCATCCTGTTCATGAAGTATTAATACCACTAAAAGAAGAAAATAAAATAACTATTGATAACTTAATATTGGACCATTATCCAGATAAGAGTAAGAGTAGAAACTCCTACTTACCACTACTAGAGTTATCTGTTAAAGAGTCTCCTTTGGATGATAGAAATATGCACTATTTAGGTAGAGAGTATATGTATCATAATAGGTATAATGAGGCTATAGATACTCTTATTCGGCACTTAGGATTAAAAACAGCAATATGGAAAGATGAGAGAGCAGCCTCTATGAGATTTATAGGTAGATGTTACTTTTATTTAGGAAGATATAATGAGGCAGAACTATGGTATAAGAAGGCTATTAAAGAAGCACCATATCTAAGAGATGCTTATGTAGAAATATCTCTTTTATATAATTATTTTAATGATAATAATAAAGTGATATATTATACTAATAAGGCATTAAAGATAATGAATAGATCAAAAACTTATATTAATGAAGTATTCTCTTATGATAGTACTATCTATGATTTAAGAAGTATAGCCTTCTATAACATAGGTAAATATAAGGCATCATTAAAAAATATAAATATGGCTCTTATGATAAATAGTACTGATAAAAGACTTATTAATAATAAGCATTTAATAGAAGATAAATTATAGTTATCAATCTAAGCCTAAGGTCTTAGATTGTTCTTGTTAGCCTGAGGTCTAACAAGAATAAAATATTATGTTTATTATATAGGGGTTAAGAATGTCTAATGATAGTAATCTATCTATTACTACTAAATAATAATTTACTTTTTCTTCTATTCATAGTATAATTAAAAAGGAGTAGGAAGTGGTATTATTATGTCTAAGAAAAGAAGAAGAAAAAGAAAATTAAAACCCTTTGCTAAAGTATTATTTACTTTCACAATAATATTGTTACTCGCAGGTGGTACTTATTATATTTATAAAGATAGTAGTAGTCAAAATATAAATAAAGATAATATAAGTAATAAAGATAATAATCAAAATATAAATAAAGATAGTAATGATAGCAGTGATAGTGATATAATTATAAAGACAAAAGAAGAAATACCTGAAGAAATAGATAAAGATGACTATGTAGGTATTTTAGAATATAAATCACAAAATGATTATAGATATAAAGAGGTAGTAGCAAGTAAAGATATATATCCTGAAAAACTATTAGAGATGTTATCTAGAAATGATGATATGATTAGTTATATGTATGATTACGAAGAAAAAGAAGGACATGTTTATATAGATAATATCGGTAAAGTAACTAAGGGAGAATATCCACTTCTTCTGCAGTATGATAAAAAGTGGGGATATGGAATATATGGAGATAGAGTATTAGCAATTAATGGCTGTGGTCCTACGGCTTTAGCAATGGCACTAGCAGGACTTACAGGGAATAATGATGTAACTCCTTATGATATTGCTAAGTATTCATATGAAAATGGTTATTATACAAGTGAATGGGGGACTAGATGGGATTTAATGACAATTGGTATTAAATCATTTGGGATAGTAGGAAAGACATTTGCATTAACAAAGGAAAACTTATATAATGAATTAAATAGTGGTCATCCTGTTATAACAAGTATGAGACCAGGAGACTTTACTACTGTAGGACACTTTATATTACTTACTGGAGTAGAAGATGATAAGATAAAGGTAAATGATTCAAATAGTAAAATAAGAAGTGAAAAACTATGGGATTACGATGTAATTGCTCCTCAGATAAAAGGACAATGGTCATTTAGCCTAGTAAGTTAAAAGAACTAGATTTCTCTAGTTCTTTTCTTAATTCTATCAGTCATATTCTTAATAGTAGCACTATCTGTGTACTTTTCTATATTGGATAAGTTATTATAAATATCTTTTAAAGTTTCTCTTAAGTTTTCACTTACTTTATCATTACCATATTTACAAGTAAAGTCTACATATTTAATTAATTCTCTAATTTCTTTATCATAAGTATTAAGTAGTTCTTCTACTTCTTTTACTAATTTATTTCCTTCCTTCATGTATCGCTTTTCTTCCGTAGTATAATACTTTATAAGCTCTAAGTCTTCTTTGATATTTTTAATACCGCTAATTAGTCCAATAGATATTTCATCTGTTTTTATAGATTTAATAAGTAGTAAGATAAAGTAGGCAAAAGCCGCAAGTAGTTCACTGACAATTATGTAACCAGCTAAATTGTCTTCACTTACCAAACAATCATTTTCATCAACATTAGTTTTAGTAATAATATAATAAATATTATCATAAACATTTTCGTAAGTTAAAGTATCTTTATTTTCTCTTTGCCTATTTCCTTCAATACCTAAACCTTCAAAGTTAAGATTTAATATTTCTTCATTAGATAAGTCATTTACTTCACCTAAATTATAAGTAGTAACATATCTATAAAAACCACCTAGTTTTTTCTGATATGGTTCATACTCGGTAACAATTGTGCCTTCAGTTTTATCTGAATAAAATGGCTCTGTAGTCTCTTCACTATTATTTCTAGTATCATAAGTAGTAATGATAGTACTTTTTAAATCTGGATGGCTATAAGCCTGACTTTTGGCTAAACGATAAGCACCACCCATTAGAGTAGTAATAACACTAGCACTAAGAATAACACTACCTATATTCTTAATATATCTAGTAGATTTCTTTATACTTACTCTTTCTTCTCTATAATCTTTCGCCCAATTATAGCAAAGATTTATTCTATTACTACGATTAAATAATCCAATTTTTATAGTTTTATATAATTGGTATAATTCAGTTATATCCTCTCTTGTTTTTTCTTTTTTTGTAGAGTCTACGATTAGAGATAATAATTCGTAATCTAAATAATGACTATTAATACCATTAGAATCAATTAAATCTCTTCTGTTAAATATATCATTATTTTTAACATCATTCTTATCAAGACTATCTAATTCTGAAGATATTTCTTTATCTAAATAAGTAGTATGAATACTATCATTTAAAAGTTCTTTATATAAAGATGTTAATTCTAGTTTTACTTCTTCTTTTAATAAATAATAAGTAACTTTATAAATATTATCTATTAATTTACCTTCTACTTGATAATCTAAAGTATTAGACTTCTTTAAACTATTTAATAATCCTATAAGTTTTGGCTCTAATTCTAATATTTCTTTTTCCTCTAAATTATTATTAGAAATAATATTCTCTAGTACATTAGTAAATGACCTAACTTTTAAATATACTTCATACTTAGATAATTCATATTCTATTTTTTTTAGTTCATTAATAGCCTTAGAATAATTAGCCTCTAGATAGTCAACTACAAAAGGAGTATCAAAACTCTTTTTTAAGTCTTCCTTATTACTTTGGCAGCAGGTTTCATCTATTTCATATATAAGATTTTCATACTTAGTAGTATCAAGTCCTACTTTTTTAAGTCTATCAATGGTTTTATTTATTTTATATAATTCAGTTTTATATACAATTGCTAAATCTCTTTCCATATGTTTATCTCCCTCTATTAAGATTATTTACTTAACTTTTTTACTTTCATATTTTCTACACTATTTTTTATAACTATTCCGCCTTCGTATTCAAAAATACTATCAAACTCTCTATTAATATTTTTTAAAGTTTCTCTTAAATCATCGCTTACTTTATCATTACCATATTCACAAATAAAGTCAGCATATCTAAATAACTCTCGAATCTCTTTATCATAAGTAGTTATTAATTTTTTGATGTCTTCAATAATCTTGTTTCTTTCTTCAATATGTTTTTTTTCATTTTTTTTGAATGTTACTAGAAGTTCTAAATCATTTTTAATGTTTCTAGCACCACTAATTAATCCAATTGGAATATCATCGATTATTACACCATATGTTGCTGCAAGAACAACATAAGTGAAAAATGCAGGTATTTCCCAAAGAATTGTGTAAAACACTAAATCACTACGTTCTAGTTTATAATTATTTTTATCAACATTAGTTTTAGAAATAATATAATAAGTATTATCATAAATATCTTCATATGTTAATGTATCTTTATATTCTTCCTCTTTATCTTTACTTGTGTATAATTTTGCAAAGTCAAGATTTAATATTTCTTCATTGGATAAATCAGTATTATCTCCTAAATCATAAGTGGTGACATATCTATAAAAACCATCTGATTTTTTCTGATATGGTTCATATTTGGTAATAATAGTTCCCTCAGTTTTATCTGAATAAAAAGGCTCTGTAGTATTTTCACTATTATCTCTAGTATCATAAGTAGAAATGGTAGTACTATTAATATGGGTACAGCCTTTTCTTGCTAAAAGATGTGCACCACCAAATATAGTAGTTATAATACTAGCACTAAGAATCATACTACCAATATTTTTTATGTAAGAAGATGGTTTACCATAAAATTTAATTTTATTTCTAACCTGATTTATACCGTAATTAGCATATTTTAGATCCGATTTATAGGATTTTAACTTTTCTTCAAATCCGTAGCAGGATTTTAGTAGTTTATTTATTTCTTCTATATTTTTTTGACTATCTATTTTACCATTTATTAAAGATAATAATTCATAATCTAAATAATGACTATTAATACCACTTAAATCTATAGCATTCTTTCTCTTAAATATAGCATTATTTTTAGAATCATTTTTATCTAATGTATCAAGTTCTAAAGATATTTCTTTATCTAAATACATAGTATGAACTTCATCACTTTTTAAAGCATTAAATAAGTTATCTTTACCTAAACTAATTTCTTCTTTTAATAAATAGTAGGTAACCTTATAAATACTTTCTACAACATTTCCTTCAGTAGAATAATTTAGAGTATTAGATTTCTTTAAACTATTTAAAACATTAATTAATTCTGGTACTAATTTTTCTAGTTCTTCAGTATTTAAACTCTTATTTGTAATAGCAAGTTCTAATATATTAGTAAGTGAATTAACTTTTAAATACACTTCATATTTAGATAATTCATATTCAATATTTTTAAGTTCGTTAATAGCCTTAGAATAATTAGCCTCTAGATAATCAACCATAAAAGGAGTATTAATACTTTTTTCTAAGTCTCTTTTATTATTTTCACTACATTCATTATCTATTTTAGATACTAATCTTTCATAGTTAGTAGTATCAAGTCCAATACCTTTTAATCTATTTATTATTTTGTTTACTTTATATAGTTTTGATTTATATACAATTGCTAAATCTCTTTCCATATATATATTTTCCTCCCCATCAAAAAGTACTAATATTATAGGATGTTATCATAATTTTGTCAAGTTTTTATAATGAAGATGAAAGAAGTAATCTAATGGAATAAAAAGAAAATAATAAGACTGGTGATAATAATTTTAGTTTTAGTAGTTAGGGGCATTAAGTACTAATGGTATTGTTAAGTCAACAAAAGTAGATGATGATAATAATAATCATCATAATAATGTTAGAACTGTTGAAGTTACCTAAGAAAGAAGTAGATGGGAAGAAGAAAAAGACTTATTAGAAGTTAAATTTAAAAATATAACAAAGGTATTAAAGATGATCTATATGATAAAGATAAATATGTCTTCTTTTTCTGTTTTAATTAAAAGATCGAGAAAACATGTTTTTCTGGGCCTCCTGTGGATAACTTAAAATAGATAAAAATGAGCCGTTTTATTAACTAGGTGTTAATTTTGCGTTCGCTTTCTGTATGCTTTTACAAGTTTTTTAGATAAATTATCGTATTTTTGGTAAAATGTGAAAAAAATGGAGTATTTAATATATAGAAAGGAGGCGCGCGCATGGGCATGACTTAGGTACTTTATTTGACAAAGAATAAAAATGGTTAATAAAGGTGAAGAAGGAGAGATAAATGATAAAAGAAAAGATACAAGAAGGAATATTTATGCCATTAATATTTGATAGAATGTTTAAGGTAGTATTTAATTTAAATAATAAGGTATTAATAAAGATGTTAAATGACATAATGGGATTAGATATAAATGAAGAATCTAAAGTAATAGTAAGTAATTCTTTAATACCATATGAAGAAAGTGGAAGATTTTTTGAACAAGACTTAGTTATAGAACTAGATAGTGAGTCATTTATATGTATTGAAATGAATAAGGATAAAAATAGTTATTCATTTAATAGAAACTTTATGTATGGTATGATGTATATACGGCAAAAGATAGATAAGAATACTTCTAAAAAGAGTATTGATGATTATAATTTAAAATTATTAAATTTAAATATGTTTCCAAATGAATGTAATGAGTTAGTCGAAGAGGCTGCTTTTTTTTACATCAAAAGTGGCAGAATTGCTACGAAAATATTCAAAATATATGATTTTAACATTGATAATAATGAAGAAATATTATATAATGGAGATGAAAAGAAAAATAGATTAATAAGATGGAGTAAGATATTAAGAGCAACATCATATGAAGATTTAATCTATTGGATTGGAGATGATCTACTTACTATGGAAGAGAAAGAAGAATTTTTAAGATGTATAAAGATGGCTAATCGAAATGGTGACTTATATAGAGAGTGGATATCCAAATTAAATGGAGAAATGAAATATGAAATGACTCTAGAGAATGCTAAAAAAGAGGCTCTTTTAATAGGTGAAAAGCAAGGTATTGAAGAGGGAGAAGAAAAAGGATTTAAGAAAGGCGTAAAAAAGGGCAAGATGGAAGGAATCAAACTAGGAAAAGAGGAAGGCAAAATAGAAGGCATTCAAGAAGGACTTCAGAAAGGTGCAGAAGAAAAAGCACTAGAAGTCATAATAAGTTTATTAAAACAAAAAATAGACTATAATGTTATTGCAAATGCAACAGGAAAGACAATTGAAGAAATAAAAGAAATAGAAAAAAGTATATAAAGATAGCGAGAGAATCTCTAAGAGAGGGATTCTCTTTTTATATTATGTCTAAAGAGGAGGATAAAAAATGACAGAAATAAAAGAAGAAAAAGTATTAGAATATACTGCATATAATGAA
>OIYS01000419.1_pt1 | contig 30385 bp, 33 predicted proteins | sample 1588271 | NCBI WGS metagenome assembly OIYS01 (sample SAMN03283286) | human gut metagenome | biome: human-associated habitat; material: feces | host: Homo sapiens | place: Peru | collected 2012
GTAAGGGTGCGGGTGTCCGGTGGACACCTCTGCAAAGCAGAAGCACCGACCGAGGCGGCAGCCGAGACGGTGTCAGCCGGATGGCTGACTGAGGGATTGTTTGCATTTTCAGTGACCGCGGCTTTTTTTAATAATATCAATTAAATTTGTAATTGCCGCTGTTTCTTCGTCCGTAAATCCGGTTAAATCTATTGTTCGTGCGTGTCTTATTTCAAGCAGAAAATCTGTTGTAACATTAAAAACATAAGCTAATTTCACAATTACCTCGGGTGACGGCGTTCGCTCGTTTTTTTCGTAGTAGGATATAACGGATTTTGAAACAAATATGCGGTCTGCAAGCTCGCGCTGTGTAAGATTGCGTTCTTTTCTAAGTATTTTCAATTTTTCTCCGAAATTCATTTCATTATTACCGCCCGCAATAAAATTACATACAAATTATATAATAAACTTTTTCGGAATGTAGGCTATGTGTGCCGCTAAATGTTTAATCCCGCCGATTTTGGCAATAATATGTAAATCGGAGGGATTTAATATGAATAAAAGAACTACCGTGCGCATGGTATCGTTTTGTGCGGCATTAGCGCTTGTTTTCGGCGGTTTTGCCTTAAAAAGCCGTTCGGAGCTTAAAAGCTACCGCCTGCAAATACAAAACGGCTATTCCCGCTCGCTTGAAGAGCTGCTTTCGGGCGTGAATAATATTTCGTTGATTTTGAAAAAAGCCGAGTACACAACCTCTGCCAAGCAATTAAGCAATATGGCGGCGCAGTTGCTTACCGAATCTGAGAACGCAAAAAACGCTTTGTCCCGTCTGCCCTCGGGCAGCAGTGAGCTTACAACGCTTAACCGCTTTTTATCACAGGTGGGAAATTACGCAATGTCGGTTTCAAAAAGCCTGGTGGACGGAGCGGAAAACGCGGAATATGCCGAAAATATAAAGCTGCTTAAAAGCACGGCGGAGAAAATATCCGACGCGATAGGCGAGGCGGATATCACCTACGGCACTGCCGATAAATGGGCGGCGGAGCTTGACCGCAAAATAGGGGAGAGCGTACCGCAGGAGTCGCTGGCGGGGGCGCTCGGCACGCTTGAAGAAAGCCTTTCGGATTACCCGACCCTTGTGTATGACGGACCGTATTCCGACCATATTTTAGAGAAAGAACCCGAAATGATTAAAACCGCCGATGAAGTAAGCGAGAGCAAGGCGCTTGAAAAGGCGGCGGAAATAACGGGACTTAAAGCGGACAAACTCCAATTTGAAGAAAAAACCGCCGGTAAAATTGCCGCCTACCGCTTTTCGGGTGCGGGTTCGGTCGTAACCGTGAGCTGCCGCGGCGGGTATCCCGTTTATATGCGCAAAACGGGGAAAATGGGTGATTTTATTTTGGAATACCGCCAGGCGCTCGATAAAGCTAAAAGATACCTTGAAAAAATAGGACTTACCGGATTTACCGAGACCTACTATTTCACTGACGAGGGCGTTTGCGTTATAAATTTTGCATATCAGGACGGCAGAACCATATGCTACACCGACCTTGTTAAGGTGGGCGTTGCAATGGACAGCGGCGAAATAATGCTTTTGGAAACAAGCGGTTATCTTTCAAACCATACCGACCGCGCCTTTGAAAGCCCCGCCGTAACAATAGAAAAAGCCGCCGAAAAGGTGAATAAAAAACTTAAAATACGCAAAACCGAGCTTACCCTTATTCCGACCGACTCGGGCGGAGAGGTGCGCTGCTACGAGTTCCTTTGCGAAACCGAGGACGGGCAGGAAATTTTAATATATATCAACGCCGTAACGGGCGAAGAAGAACGCATTTTAATACTGCTTAAAAGCGACGGCGGAACTCTTGCAAAATAATGTCGGTCTGTCGATAAACCCCAAATTCTATTTTTGCGGCGTTCACGCCGCATTTTTCGTTTTTCCGCTGACAGGCGCGGCGGAAAAACACCTTGTAAGCGAAAAACCGCTTATTCAGCGGTTTTTCAAGGGCACTGGGGTGGGTACCCACGGGGATAGAGTGCAGTCCGAAAATCATTGATTTTCGAGCGAGCGGCATTCCCGGTGGGGAGCGTGTCGACTTTTTCGACACGCTCGTAAAATAATGCTTGATTTTTTAAAAGGTTTGTGATAGAATAAAAAGGCTGTTTGAAACGGAAAGTATTTTCTGCGCCGTTTTTAACAGGTGCATTTGATTTCACCCGGTCCTTACGGGGTGGGTTCATTGCCGAAAAACGACATTGAAGCGGACGGTCCTCTGTCAAAATTTTTGGGTACGAACGTCTGGTATTATTTAAGGAGGAAGAAAAAATGGACGTAATTAAAGAGCTTACCGCAGATATGCTCAAAAAAGACGCACCCGAAATTCTTATAGGCAGCACTGTTAAGGTACACGTAAGAATTAAAGAGGGCGAGAAAGAAAGAATACAGGTGTTTGAAGGCACTGTTATCGCTAAGAACAACAGCGGAATTGCCGAGACTTTCACCGTTCGTCGTGTTTCCTACGGCGTAGGCGTTGAGCGTGTTTTCCCGGTACATTCACCCAATGTTGCCAAGGTTGAGCTTGTGCGCAAGGGTAAAATCCGCAGAGCAAAGCTTTATTATCTGCGTGACAGAGTCGGTAAAGCGGCTAAGGTTAAAGAGCGTATCGGTTAATTTGAAAAATTGACGGAAGGGGGACGGATTTATGCTGTCTCCCTTTTTGCTATAAGGAGGTGCGTTATGGAAGACGGAAAGGAATTTAAAACCGAAACGGAAGTAAACGCTAATTCGGAGCCTGCGGATGAAACAGGCTTTAATATAAGCGAAGAATTTGCAAGCAGTCTGCCCGACGCAAAGCCCGAACCCGAAAAGCGCAGTATGGCGGAGGAGCTTTTTGAATGGCTTGACGTGCTTGCTACCGCCATAATATCGGTAGTTATTATATTCAGCTTTATTTTCCGCGTTGCCACAATAAGCGGCAGATCTATGACAAACACACTTCAGGATAAGGATAAGGTCATAATAACCAATCTTGCCTACACACCCCAAAGGGGCGATATCGTTGTAATATCGCGCAATGCCGACAATTCGGTTGAAAATGTCAAAACCGCTCAGGTACCGATAATAAAGCGCGTTATTGCAACAGGCGGGCAAACGGTGGATATTGATTTTGAACGCGGCGTGGTATCTGTTGACGGCGTGGAATTAGATGAGCCATACACCAGAACCCCCACCACGAGCAAATACGATGTGGAATTTCCGATTTATGTGCCCGATGGGTATATATTCGTTTTGGGCGATAACCGTAACGACTCTATGGACAGCCGCGATTCCCGCATAGGCGAGGGCGGTTTGGTTGACACAAGGTATGTTTTGGGTCATGCCGTGCTGCGCGTTTTCCCGTTTTCAAGCTTCGGAAGGTTGGATAATAAATAAACAGGATATTAAAAGATTTCGGAGAAAAAAGGATGAGTAAAAGAATCTACAAGTTTGATTTTGCAAGAGCTTCAGCTATTTTATGCGTAGTTTTGTGCCATTGTGTAGAAAATATTTATGATTTCACCGCAAACGAGTGGGGCGACACTAACAAGATTTCAGGGCTTTTTATGATTTTGACTTTTACAGTCGGCAGATTAGGCGTACCCATATTTTTATTTCTTTCCGGAGCTTTGCTTTTAAAAAAGCAAATCAACAATGATTCCGATATAATTACATTTTATAAAAGAAATTGGCTCCCTCTTTTTATTGCAAATGAAATTTGGGTTGTAATTTACAATATATATTTTTGTCTTACAGGTAGATTTCAATATTTAACTTTTGATAACATACTTAGGGAATTACTGTGTATGAAACAGGTGCCCACGCCGCAAATGTGGTATTTTCCAATGATATTAGGAATGTATTTGGGCATACCTTTTGTGGCCAAAATTGTTAAAACTTTTTCTTTAAAATCTTTAGCCTTTTTAATATTTGCAATTTTTGCGGTTGATTTTTTCCTACCCACATTGCAAATACTGTTAAATATGGCAGGAATAAAATTTGAATGTCTTTCGTTGCTTTCGGTCAATTTTTTAGGTGGTACATACGGATTATATATAGTTGCCGGGTATTTCGCGGCAAATAAAAATTTAATAAAGCTCAACAATATGTGGGTATGCATAATCACACTGATCAGCTTCTTTATTACGGTTTCAATACAGTTTGTTTCACGCGGCGGTTTATTACATTCTGAAGTTCTGTATAATGTTTGGTATAATAATGCATTTCTGGCTATAGCTGCACTTGGCATATTTGTTTTGTTTGACCGTATAGATGATTCAAAATTTAATGAAAGATTTTCTAATATTTGTACATTTATAAGCAGATTCAGTTTATCAATTTTTTTCATACATTATATTTTACTGAATTTTTTCAAAAAGCCTATTATGAATCTAAGCGTAATGTCTCCGTTAAAGGTAATAATTCTGTTTATACTTGTTTTTTTGACGAGTGCTGTTGTTTCGTTTTTGTTTAGCAAAATAAAAGCAGTGTCAAAGTATGCATTAGTAATAAAATAATGGGATAAGAAATAATATGAATGAAAGCAATAAAACTATTAACTGGTTTCCCGGACATATGGCGAAGACCCGCCGAAAAATAAAGGAAATTCTTCCGCTTATCGATGCGGTAGCCGAGGTAGTGGACGCGCGCGTGCCGAAAAGCTCACGCAACCCCGAGCTGCGCGATATAATAGGCGATAAACCGCTTATAATTTTACTTAACAAATGCGATATGGCAGACCATGCCGCCACCGCCGAGTGGATAGCGCACTATTCCGCCGCGGGAATACCCGCAATAGCGCTTGACTGCAAAACGGGCAAGGGCATTTCCGCTTTTAAGGATACGGTTAAAAATGCGCTTGAAAGTAAGCTTAAAGCGTATGAGGAAAAGGGAATGGCGGGCAAGCCGCTGCGAGTTATGGTTGTGGGAATACCGAATGTGGGTAAATCGTCATTTATCAACCGCATTGCGGGCAACAACCGCGCCAAAGCCGAAAACCGCCCCGGCGTTACAAGGGGCAACCAGTGGTTCACGGTGGATAAGCAGCTTGAGCTGCTTGATACACCCGGCGTTTTGTGGCCGAAGTTTGAGGATAAAACGGTAGGCGAGCATTTAGCTTTCACAGGAGCTGTTACCGACAGAATACTTGATACCGAATGGCTTGCAATGCAGCTGCTTTCGCTGCTGTCACACGAGTGCCCCGAAAAAATAACCGCGCGCTACGGTGTGGAACTGACGGACGACAGCTACGAGCTGCTTTGCCGCATAGGCAAAAAACGCGGTATGATGATAAGGGGCGGCGAGACCGATACCGAAAGGGCGGCAAATATGCTGCTTGAGGAATACCGCAACTGTAAAATAGGAAATATAACATTGGAAAGGGCGGAAAAATAATGCCTGATTACGAATTTGAAAAAGCCGCCGTAAACAGCGGCTTTAGCTGTATTTGCGGGGTGGATGAGGCAGGCAGAGGCCCGCTGGCGGGTCCTGTTTGCGCGGCGGCGGTAATTTTGCCCGAGGGCGCTGTTATTGAGGGGCTTGACGACTCAAAAAAGCTGACCGAGAAAAAGCGCGAAAGGCTTTATGATATAATAAAGGAAACCGCCGTTGCTTACAGCGTGGCATACGGCACGCTTGAAGAAATAGAAACGGTAAATATATTAGAAGCTACATATCTTGCAATGAACCGCGCAATAGAGGGGTTGAGCGTAAAGCCCGATTTTGCCCTGATTGACGGTAACCGCGTACCGCGCGGAATAAAAATTCCCTGTGAAACTATTGTTAAAGGGGATTCAAAGTCAATGTCCGTCGCGGCGGCATCGGTGCTTGCAAAGGTCACGCGTGACCGCCTTATGCTTGAATACGATAAAAAATACCCCGAGTATAACTTTAAAAAACACAAGGGCTACGGCACAAGGGAGCACACCGAGCTTATAAAGCAGTACGGTCCGTGCGAAATTCACCGCTTTTCATTCCTTAAAAACATTTTGGGGTGACGGCTGTGGAAAAGAGCAAAGCGGGGAAAAACGGCGAGCGCCTTACCGCCGAATTTTTAAGGAGTAAGGGCTGCACCGTTATAAAAATGAATTATCATTCGCGTTTCGGGGAAATTGACATAATAGCGGAAACAAAAGAATATATAATTTTTACCGAGGTAAAGACCCGCGCCGAGGGGAGCTTAATTTCGCCTGCCGAGGCGGTGGACGTGCACAAGCGCCGAAGACTTATTTTAACGGCGGAGGATTTTTTAAGCAAGTTCGCAACCGATTTGCAGCCGCGCTTTGACGTTGCCGAGGTAACCTATAAAACCCGAAAGGACGGAAGTACGGGCTATAGCCTTAACTACATAAAAAATGCTTTTTAACGCGGAGTGATGAGTATTGAATTATTTTGATCTGCACTGCGATACACCGTATGAATGTTATTTTAAAAATCAGCCGTTTTTTGCCAATAAGCTTGCGGTTTCGGGCGAAAAGGGTGCGGAATTTGAAAGCTGGCGGCAGGTTTTCGCCGTTTGGATAAGGGACGATATTGCAGAGCCATTTAAGCTTTACAGTGAAATAATGCGGGATATTAAACTCAAGCTGAAATCAGCCCCGAAAAATTTAAAACCTCTTTTTGCGGTTGAGGGCGGCGCGGTAATAGGCAAGGATTTAAAGCTGCTTGAAACGCTTAAAAGCGACGGGGTACGCTATTTGACCCTTACTTGGAACGGCGAAAACGCAATAGCGGGCGGCAGCGGTACCGATAAAGGGCTTACGCGCTTCGGGCGCGAGGCTATACGGGAGCTTAACCGCCTTAAAATTTGCACCGATTTATCTCACCTGAACGATAAAAGCTTTTTCGCGGCAATAGAGCTGGCGGAGTACCCCATAGCATCCCACTCAAACAGCAGAGAAATATGCCACGTGCCGCGAAATCTAACCGATGAGCAGCTAAGGCTTATAGGCGAGAAAAAAGGGCTTATAGGGCTTTGCTTTTACCCGAAATTTTTGGGCGGAAACGCGTTTGAAAAAATATATGAAAATATCTGCCGTTTGCAAGGTTTGGGGCTTGAAAATAATATCGCGATAGGCTCTGATTTTGACGGGGCGGATATGCCGCCCGAGCTTTCCGATATTTCAAAGGTGCAGGATTTATATACATACCTTGAAAAGCGCGGTATATCAGCGGGAACGCTTAAAAAAATATTTTATGAAAACGCGCAAAATTATTTTGACAAACTAAGCGGGATATAATAAAATATAGTTGACGCTAAAATTAAAGGAGCAACCTCAATGAACTATGTAAGCACAAGGGATAAAAACAACAAAGTTTCGTCCGCCGAGGCGATAGCGCACGGAATATCAAAAGAGGGCGGGCTTTTCGTGCCCGAAAGCTTTCCGAAATTTTCGGGCGAAGATTTTGAAAATTTAAAAAAACTTGATTATATCGGCAGGGCGAAATATGTACTTAAAAACTTCCTTACCGATTTTACCGAGGAAGAGCTTGATTACTGCGTAAAGGGCGCATACACGGGCAGCTTTGATAACGGCGAACCCGCGCCTATGGCAAGGCTCGGGGAAAACATAAATATGTTAGAGCTTTGGCACGGACCTACCTGCGCCTTTAAAGACCTTGCGCTGCAAATGCTGCCGTATCTTTTAACCGTTTCGGCAAAAAAGGTTGCTGCGGGCAAAAAAACCGTTATATTGGTTGCAACCTCGGGCGATACCGGCAAAGCTGCCCTTGAGGGCTTTAAGGACGTTGCGGGCACGGAAATTATGGTGTTTTACCCGAACGACGGCGTAAGCCCCATGCAAAAGCTGCAAATGGCTTCGCAAAAGGGCGGCAACGTTCACGTTTGCGCAATAAACGGCAATTTTGACGACGCACAGACAGGCGTTAAAAAAATCTTTACCGATAAAGCGGTGGCGGAACACCTGCTTGAGCACAATATGCAGTTTTCCTCTGCCAACTCAATAAACTGGGGGAGATTAGCACCTCAGATAGTTTACTATGTATCCGCCTACTGCGATTTGCTGAACCGCGGCGAAAGCCTTGAAAACGGCTTTAACGTTACCGTGCCTACGGGCAATTTCGGCAATATTTTAGCGGCTTACTACGCTAAAAAAATGGGTGTGCCGATAAACAAGCTTATTTGCGCCTCAAACTCGAACAACGTTCTGACCGATTTTATAAAGACAGGCAAGTACGACCGCAACCGTGATTTTTACACCACCGTTTCGCCCTCTATGGATATACTTATTTCAAGCAACCTTGAAAGAATGTTGTTTGAGCTATCGGGCTGCGATGATAAAGCGGTGGCGGAAATGCAAAACGAGCTTAAAAACAGCGGTGCGTTTTGCGTGACCGATGATATGGAAAAGAAAATCACCGAGCTTTTCTGGGGCGGCTGCTGCGATGATATGCAAACTCTTGAAACTATCGGGAATACTTATAAGGAATACGGTTATCTGTGCGATACCCATACCGCTGTTGCGGTAAATGTTTACGGGCAGTATGTAAAGGCTACGGGGGATAACCGACCCGTGGTTATCGCCTCAACCGCGTCGCCCTATAAATTTGCCGACAGCGTGCTTTCGGCATTGACCGATAAAAAGGCGGAAAGCGATTTCGATAAGGTAAGGCAGCTATCCCGGCTTACCTCTACCGAAATTCCCGAGCCGATAAAAGCGCTTGAAAATGCGGATATACGCTTTAAGGAAGTATGCGAAAAGGACGAAATGCTCAGCGCTGTGTATTCTGCGCTGAAAATCTGAATATAATTCGGAATGCGTAATTCGTAATTCGGAATTATTAAAAATCCCTCCCCAATATTTGGGGAGGATGCTCCTTTTTTGAAAGGAAACGGCAGTACGAGGATTTATCTTGCCTCGAAGGTATCGCAGCAGGTGTCCTTGCAGGTAGAGGCTTCGCCGTGACCTACGCGAATTTTGCCGGCGGCGCACATATCGTCCGCTGTGTGATGAACACAGTTACATACATCGCACGCTACGCAAAGTTTGGTTTCACATTTACAGTCTGACATATCGGTTCAATTCCTTTCCGACCCGTTTCGGGGTCCTTATTATTATGTCCGATTATGTTCAAATTATTAAAATTTTAAAGGAGGAAAAGCTCTGAGTATATACGGAATTTCCGATTTGCATTTATCCTTCGGCACAAATAAGCCAATGAATATTTTTAAAGGCTGGGAAAATCACACCGAGCGTATTTCGGCTAACTGGAAAAGACTTGTAAAGCCCGCCGATACCGTTATTTTACCGGGCGATTTCTCTTGGGGTTTAAAATTAGAGGAAACAAAAAAGGATTTTGAATTTTTGGAAAATTTGCCCGGCAAAAAAATTCTTTTAAAGGGAAATCACGACCTGTGGTGGAGCACCTCGAAAAAATTAAGGGAATTTTTAAACGATAATAATTTCGGCTCGGTTGACTTTATCTTTAATAATTGCGCCGTGTGTGAGGGGTATGCCGTTGCGGGAACGCGCGGCTGGTTTTTTGACGATAAGCCCGACCCGAAAGTTTTGCAACGCGAGGCGGGAAGACTGGAATTATCCCTGTTGGCGGCGGAAAAAACGGGCTTGCCCATACTTACCTTTCTGCATTACCCCTGCGTTTGGGGCGACGAGGTATGCGAAGAAATTTTCGGCGTTATAAAGCGCCACGGAATAAATCAGGTCTACCACGGTCACATACACGGCGCGGGCGCCTGCAAGGTAAAAACCGAGTACGGCGGCGTAAAATTTCGGCTTTTATCCTGTGATTGCGTTGATTTTACACCTGTTTTTATTGCTTAATATATAAATTTTGCCGAATTTACGAAAAGTTTAAAAAATGTATGGAAAATATTATTTAGTTATGCTATAATAATTTGAACTATGTAAAATGAGTAAAAGGTGCGTGCGCACTGCTCGTTTTGCTTTACGGAGGTAAAAAAATGAGCTTAAAAGAAACAAAAAAGATTGATACCAACAGATATCAGTTGGAAATCACCGTTGACGGTGAGAAATTCCGCGAGGCAATTCGCGAGGCTTACAAGAAAAACTGCAAGAAGATAAACGTTCCCGGTTTCAGAAGAGGCAAAGCTCCGCTTCACATAATCGAGACTTACTACGGCACCGAAATATTCTTTGAGGACGCTCTCAACCTGCTTTATAACGACTTGGTTGACGAGGCTATAACAGAATCGGGTCTTAAAGTTATAAACGATAAAATGGACTTTGAAATGGTTTCCATTTCCAAAGAGGACGGTGCTGATTTCAAGGTATCCGTTACAACCTACCCCGAAATAGAAATAGGCGATTACAAGGGCTTAAAGGCTGAAAAGACCGCCGTTAAGGTTGACGCTGCCGAGGTAAACGCCGAAGTAAACGCTATGGTTGAGCGCAATGCGCGTATGGTTTCCGTTGAGGACCGCGTAGCTCAAAAGGACGATACCGTTATTATCGACTTTGAGGGTTTTGTTGACGGAAAGGCGTTTGACGGCGGCAAGGCTGAGGGTCACTCCTTAGTTCTCGGTTCGGGTCAGTTTATTCCCGGCTTTGAGGATCAGATAATCGGCAAGAATATCGGTGATGAGTTTGACGTTAACGTTACTTTCCCCGAGGATTACGGTGCGAAAGACCTTGCAGGCAAGGCTGCCGTATTCAAGGTTAAGCTGCACGAGATAAAGATTAAAGAGCTGCCGACGGTTGACGATGAGTTTGCAAAGGACGTAAGCGAGTTTGATACTCTTAAGGAATTAAAGGCTGATATTAAGAAAAAGGCTTTGGAGCGCAAGCAGAAGGCTGCCGACGAAGCGGTTGAAAACGCGCTTGTTCAGCAGATAGTTGACGGCATTAAGGGTGATATTCCCGAGGCTATGTTTGAAAATCGCCTTGAGCAGTGCGTTGAGGACTTTGCTTACAGGCTGCAGTCGCAGGGTCTTAACCTTGAAACCTACTTAAAGTACACCAATTCCAATATTGACGATTTCAAGAAATCCTTCCGCCCGCAGGCTGAAATGCAGGTTAAGTACAGACTTGCTCTTGAAAAAATAGTTGAGCTTGAAAATATTACTCCCGATGAAAAGGATATTGAGGAGCAGTATAAGAAGATGGCTGAGGATTACGGCGTAGAGCTTGAAAAGGTTAAAGCCGCTATTCCCGCAAGCGAGCTTTCAAAGGATATTGCGGTAGGCAAGGCAATTGACCTTGTTAAGGAAAACGCGGTTATAACCGAGGTTCAAGAGAAGGCTGAGGAAGAAAAGAAACCCGCCGCCAAGAAGACCGCGGCTAAAAAGCCCGCTGCAAAGAAAACAGCAGCTAAAAAGACAGAGGAAAAAAGCGCCGAATAATTCGGTATATTAACAAGAGAGTGTCGGCATTGCCGGCGCTCTCATAATTGATTATAAATGCTAAAAACTGTCAATACTAAGGCGAGAGCCTAAAAAACGGAGGTAAATAGAATGGATATGAGCTTGGTACCATATGTAATTGAACAGACCAGCAGGGGCGAGCGCTCCTACGATATTTTCTCAAGACTTTTGAATGACCGCATTATAATGCTGAACGACGAGGTAAACAACGCGTCCGCCAGTGTTATAATCGCTCAAATGCTCTACCTTGAGGGGCAGGACCCCGAGAAGGATATAAACTTCTACATTAACAGCCCCGGCGGCGCAGTTACGGCAGGTATGGCTATTTACGATACCATGCAGTACATTAAGTGCGATGTAAGCACCATTTGTATGGGTATGGCGGCAAGTATGGGCGCGTTTTTACTGGCTGCCGGCACTAAGGGCAAGCGCTTGGCGCTGCCCAACAGTGAAATTATGATTCATCAGCCGCTCGGTCAGGCGCAGGGTCAGGCTACGGATATTCTCATTCACGCACACCACATTGAGCAGATTCGCAGCAATATCAATAAGATATTGGCAGAGGAAACCGGCAAGCCCTTAGAGCAGATACAGATAGACACCGAGAGGGATAACTTTATGACCGCTGCCGAGGCTGCGGAATACGGGCTTATTGACAAAGTAATTTCTAAGAGATAGAGGTATTCAAATGCCGAATGACAGGGACAATGAAATACGCTGCTCGTTCTGCGGCAAAACGCAAGACGAGGTGACAAGGCTGGTTGAGGGTCCGGGCGTTTATATTTGCGATAACTGCATTGAGTTTTGCAACGCGCTGCTTTCCGATGATGAGGAAGGTATACCAAAAAAGCGCAAAAAAAAGCCACAGCAGGATTTCGTGCTGCCCAAGCCGCAGGAAATTAAGCAAAAGCTGGATGAATACGTTATCGGGCAGGACGAGGCTAAAAAAACGCTTGCCGTTGCGGTGTATAACCACTATAAGCGCATTTTTAAAAATGAGTCAGCCGATGTTGAACTTAACAAAAGCAACGTTTTAATGCTGGGTCCCACGGGTGTTGGTAAAACCCTGCTTGCGCAGACGTTGGCTAAAATTCTCGACGTGCCGATTGCCATTACCGACGCCACCACCCTTACCGAGGCAGGCTATGTGGGCGAGGATGTGGAAAACATACTTCTCCGCTTAATACAGGCGGCGGATTATGATATTGAAAAGGCGGAGCGCGGAATTATTTATGTTGATGAAATAGATAAAATCGCTCGCAAGTCGGAAAACGCCTCTATAACCCGCGATGTAAGCGGCGAGGGCGTTCAGCAGGCGCTGCTTAAAATTCTTGAGGGAACGGTTTCAAACGTTCCGCCGCAGGGCGGCAGAAAACACCCGCAGCAGGAGTTTATTCAAATTGATACTACAAATATCCTCTTTATTTGCGCCGGCGCTTTTGACGGAATAGAAAAGGTTATTGAGCGCAGAATAGGCGGCAGCAGCTTAGGCTTCGGGGCGGATGTAAAGTCGCCGAAATCGGTTGAGGCTGAGGCGGTTGCAACACAAGCGACACATCAGGATTTGGTTAAGTTCGGAATGATTCCCGAGCTTGTGGGGCGGCTGCCTGTTATAACCGCGCTTAACGGTATGGATAAGGAAACGCTTATAAGAATTATGACCGAGCCGAAAAACTCTATTGTAAAGCAGTATAAAGCGCTTTTCAAAATGGATAATATCGACCTTGAATTTGAAAAGGAAGCGCTTGAGCGCATTGCGGAGCTTACAATCGAGCGCAAAACGGGTGCGCGCGGTCTGCGCTCTATAATAGAAAGCGTTTTGCAGCCGCTTATGTTTGAAAGCCCGTCGGACAGCAGCATAACTAAAATTACCGTAACCAAAGATACGGTAGAAAACGGCAAAGCGGAAATTATGCGCAAGGCTTCTTAAAAACACTATGGCAGCAGAAATCTATCGGTTTCCGCTGCCGTTTTAATGTTAGGTGGTAGAAGAATATGACCGAAAGGTTCATTTTCATATTTGAAATGCTCGGCGTAATAGCCACGGCGGCGTCTGGCGCTATGGCGGGAATGAAAAAGCATATGGATATGCTCGGAGTAGGTGTGCTTGCGGTAACGGCGGCTATGGGCGGCGGAATAATACGCGATTTAATTCTCGGCGCAATTCCGCCCGTAGCGTTTGTAAAGCCTATTTATGCAGGCTCGGCTTTCGCGGTTGCGGCGGTTATGTTTTTCTTTCACCGTGCTTTCCCCGAGCACAGCTTTCAAAAGCTGCACGCGGCGGTGTTTCTGTATATGGACGCAATCGGTCTCGGCGCTTTTACGGTGGTCGGCGTTCAGAAAGCCATTACTATGTACGGCTTTAAGCATATATTTCTGCTTTTTACTACCGGCTTTTTAACAGGCGTTGGCGGCGGCATAATGCGGGATATTTTTGCGGGTGAAATTCCCGGAATATTCATAAAGCATTTTTACGCCTGCGCTTCGGTAATAGGCGCGGGGGCGTGCATAGCCCTGTGGAAACCGTTCGGCACGGGAATAGCTATGGCGGCGGGAATTGTGGTTACAACCGCACTTAGGCTTTGCGCCGCGCATTTTAAATGGAACTTTTTCAGGGACAGAAATACATAGCCCCGTTTTTAAAATTATTTTCACAGGGTTTACAATTTGCTACATAATCATCTTTCTGTATTATATAAAGGCAGGGGGATGATTTTTTATGACCGAATACGGGTATGTACGCGTTTCAAGCACCGACCAAAACGAGGAAAGGCAGATTTCTGCGCTGCGGGAAAAGCAGATATTGCAGAAAAATATTTATAAGGATAAGCAGTCCGGCAAGGATTTTGAGCGCCCGCAGTATAAAAAAATGCTTAAAAGACTGAAAGCGGGCGACCTGCTCTATATTTTAAGTATTGACAGGCTCGGGCGAAATTACAAGGAAATTCAAAACCAGTGGCGAATACTTACCAAGGAGATAGGAGCCGATATTTGCGTTATAGATATGCCGCTTTTAGATACACGCAACGGCAAGGACTTAATGGGTACGTTTATCGCCGACCTTGTGTTGCAGATACTTTCATTTGTGGCGCAGAGCGAACGCGAAAATATTAAAAAGCGGCAGTCGGAGGGCATTGCCGCTGCAAAGAAACGCGGGTTAAAATTCGGCAGACCGGATATTTCCCTGCCCGAGGGATTTGCCGATACCGTAAAACTTTGGGAGAAAAAAGAAATTGATATTAAGCAGGCTCTGGAGATTTGCGGGCTGAAAGAGGCTACATTTTACCGCCGATTGCGTGAATATCGCATGAAAAACAGCATTATATAGGTGCATTATTGTTGTTTTTTTGAAAAAAATAAAATAATTTGCAAAAAACACTTGATTTTTGAATTAATATGTAATATAATGGTAAATACAGTAGGGAGCGATAAATTCTTCTTACCTGATGCGGCGGCAAAAAAGAAAGTGGCTTCTCTTTTTGCACGGCCTGTTTCAGGGTTCTGCGCCCTGCTGTGCTTTCAGGCAAGGTTTCACCACCTCGCTTACAACAAAAAGCAACCCGTCGTTTATAACTCCGACAGGTTGCTTTTTGTATTTAGTTTAAAATACCAACTATCAAAAGGTATACCTTTTGATAATTGCAGTAATAAAAAGGGGAGTTAATTATGGCAAAACAGAAAAAACTCAAAGGATTGATAACGGTTGCGGTTACGGTGATACTGGTTATTCTGCTGTCAGCCGGAACAAGTATTGTTGTAAATAAGCAGGGCGCTAAAGGTGACAAGGGCGACCAAGGTGAGCAAGGTATATAGGGCGCTAAGGGCGACAAAGGTGATAAAGGCGAACAGGGTATACAAGGTGAAAAAGGCGACACAGGCGCACAAGGCGATACCGGCAGGGGAATTGCTAAAACAGAGATTATAGACGGTTATTTATGGGTTACATATACAGACGATACAACTCAATCATTTAATATAGGAAAAGCTTCAGAAAATGATGAAATAAGCGATGGAAATTTCGTCTATGTTTTGCAATCCGATGGAACATACGGAATTAAGGCAGAAAAAAATTTCTCTTTAAGCGATGTGAATATACCCGATTCATATAACGGGATTACTATTACTAAGATATTGGAAAACGGATTTAGAGATTGTACCAGCATTAAAAATTTAACTATACCGTCCGGAGTACAGCAAATAGGCGCTAATGCGTTTTACAATACAAGTTTGGAAACAGCGGTTCTTGAAGAATCGGAAAAATGGGTGGCCGGTTTGGAGGGATTTGAATATGAATCGTTTTCTATATACGATTCTTACGGCTATAGTGATAAAAATACTGTAACGAGAGTGGCAATAGTAAAATACGATATAAGTGATACAAAAAAGCGGCAAAAGCCCTGAAAGGACCGGTAGAACTTAATACCGTGACTAATGTCGATAGCGATGGATACACGGGCAAAAGAACGTATGAATATAAATATAAGTATATTTATTGGTGCAATTGGTCAAAATTAAAATAAAAATATTGCAGCAAAGGAGCGTAAAGCAATGATAACTGACAGCAGAAAAAGAATAATTAAAATTTCGGCGGCGGTAAATGAAAAAGATATTGAACATATGAAATTATACATACTCGGCGCCGTTCACGGGTTTACGGCTGCGGCGGGAAGTAAAAGCTTTACGGTAAGGGATATTTTCGGCAATGAAAACCGAAATTGGAACGGAACGCCCATTCAGGAGATTTATAATTACTATATTAAGGTATTGCCGCATAAAGATGCCGCCGAAAGGGCGGCACAGGATTTGGGAAAGCTCTTGCGCAAAGTATTGACGGAAGACAAATATGAATATGAGGAGGAATCGGGAAACCGCGAATGTATTTATCGCAGGGTTTAATTTATACATTTTGCCGCGCGTTTTTATGCTAAAAGTTAATTTTTGACATTTATTAGGCGGTTAAATATTTGGTTTTTTTGTTTATTTAGAATTTTTCACAGAAAAACGCAAATTTTACTTGATTTTTGTAAAATTATGTGTTATAATATGGAAAAACTTTAATGGAGATACAAAAAATGCGGTATATTTACAAAGTAAGAAAAGATATTTTGGAAATTGATGAAGAAAATCACACTGTATACGGAATTGACGTAATACATAACTCTGCTGTTGTGAAATCGGCGGGCAATTTGTTTTGCGACAGAGAAACCGCCGAGAATTTTGCGAAGCTATGCGACAATGAGAACATACCGCCCGAAAGGATAGAATCCGCCGCGGCGGAAATTTTAGACAGCTCGGAAAAGGATTTACAATTTACCGATATATGCGGATAATATAATTGTAAACCGCTGCCCGCATTGCGGCTGCGGGCAGCGGTTATAAAGTTAAAAGCGATACATAAAAAGGCATAAAACAGCGGGCGCACGGAAGATACAAGTGCGCCTGCCGTTTTATGTGCGTTTATTCGTTAAAACAGTTCTTTTAAATATGTCAGGTACCCGAAAGGGTGCTTTTTTAATTATTCGGCTGCGGCGGGGCACTGCTTGCCGGTATGGTCTATTGTGTAGTTATCCTTTAAAATAAGGTCACTTATAAACACAAACTCATAGCCCTGCTCTTTTAAGCATTTAAGTATACCCGGCAGTGCCTCTGGGGTGTGGTCGGCGTCGTTGTGGAAAAGCACTATACTGCCGTTAGTCACCTTGCTTGTGACCCTTTTAAAAATGCTGTCCGGGGTAGCGCTGTCTTTCCAGTCAAGACTGTCAACCGACCACTGGATAGTTTTCATATTAAGGCTGTCTACCGTTTCTATAAGCGCGTTGTCGTAATCGCCGTAGGGCGGGCGCAAAAGCGTGGGGCAAACACCGGTAATCGCCTTTATTTTGCTGTTGCAGCTTTCAAGCTCATCACGCATTTGCTGCTTTGATAATTGCGGCATATGCGGGTGGGTGTTGGAGTGATTTTGCACCTGGTGTCCCGCGTCGGAAAGCGCTTTGACAGATTCGGGGTATTTATCCACCCACGAGCCGACAACGAAAAACGTCGCGGGTACATTGTATTCTTTTAAAATATCTATAAGCGTCTGGGTGTCGTCATTGCCCCAAGCTGCATCGAATGAAATTGCGACCTGCTTTTTCTCGGTTTCAACGCAGTAGATAGGCAGCTTTCGGTCGTTTCCGGCAAATGCGGCTGCAGAGCCTATAACAACGGCGATTACCGCAATAAGCGCGCATATGCCGAGCATAAGCTGTTTTTTGGTTATTATAAGAAATCTCATTTTAACGGTCTCCCTTTTGTTTTCTAATAAAGAATATGTATGCCTGCTTGTATACTATTCTTTAAAATTCAACACAGAAATATTTAATTGTCATTGGACGGAATATAAGGTATAATTATGTAGCCAAGGAGAAGAGTATGAAAAATATTGTTGTGGATTTTTCCTTATGCAAATATCCTATGGATCTGCATAAGGAAATAAGAGAAAAATTAGATTTGCCCGAATGGTACGGCAACAATTTAAGCGCTTTATGGGATATGCTGACAGGTTTTATAGAAACGCCTGTCAGTATAACTGTGATATTTAAGCCTGAAACCAAGGCGGCAGAAAATTTAAAGGAAAATGTTTTGAAAATAATCGAAACCTTTAAAGAGGCGGCAGAGGAAGAAAAAATAGAGTTTAATTGCGATATGTAAAATCAAAGCGCAACTTCTTAAAATTTACATATTAGCAATTGACTTTACGGGGCGGTTATTGTAAAATAAATTTGATAATATATTGCTGTACGGCGGAACGGAGATAATACAATATGAAACCTGTTTATAAACGTATACTTTTAAAGCTCAGCGGCGAGGTGCTTGCCGGCGAAAAGGGCGTGGGAATTGATTTTGACAAGGTGCTTGAGGTGTGCGCAAGCGTTAAGGAATGTGTGGATATGGGGGTTGAGGTTGCCATTGTTGTGGGCGGCGGAAACTTCTGGCGCGGGCGCTCCAGCGGCAAAATGGATAGAACCAGAGCTGACCATATGGGTATGCTTGCAACCTCTATAAATGCGCTGGCGCTTGCCGACGCGCTGGAGCAGCTAGGCGTTACCGCGCGCGTTCAAACCGCTATTGAAATGCGTCAGATAGCCGAGCCTTATATTCGCAATAAGGCGGTAAGGCACCTTGAAAAGGGCAGAGTGGTAATTTTCGGCTGCGGCACTGGCAACCCGTTCTTCTCGACCGATACCGCCGCGGCTTTACGCGCCGCCGAAATTGGAGCGGATGTAATATTTAAGGCAACCAATGTTGACGGCGTTTACGACAGCGACCCCAAGCTCAACCCCGAAGCTAAGAAATATGACACCCTCTCGCATATAGACGTATTGAAGGACGGACTGCACGTTATGGACAGCACCGCCGCCTCGCTTTGTATGGATAACAGCATTGAAATACTCGTTTTCAACCTTAACGACCCGCACAATATTGTAAAGGCGATAACAGGCGAGCATATCGGAACAATTGTTAAATAATATAGTAGTAAGGAGATTTTGTTTATGAAAGAGTTACTTAAAAATACCGAGGAAAAAATGAATAAAACCGTTGCCGTGCTTGAAAGGGACTATAAGTCTATAAGAGCGGGCAGAGCAAACGTTTCGGTGCTTGACCGCGTTACGGTGGATTATTACGGCTGCCCGACGCCGATACAGCAAATGGCGGCGGTATCTGTTCCCGAGCCGCGCATTTTAATGATTCAGCCTTGGGACGCAACTACCCTAAAGGACATTGAAAAGGCAATTTTAACCTCCGATATAGGCATAAACCCGCAGAACGACGGCAGGGTTATACGCCTTTCCTTCCCCCCGCTTACAGAGGAACGCCGTAAGGATATTGTTAAAGAGGTGCGCAAAGCGGCTGAGGAAAACAAGGTGGCAATACGCAACACCCGCCGCGACGCGATTGAAAAGCTGAAAGCGCTTAAAAAGGCGAACACAATAACCGAGGATGACGTTGCCGACGGCGAAAAGAAAATTCAGAATTTAACCGATAAATTCTGCAAAGAAATTGACGATTTGGCAGCTCTTAAAGAAAAGGAAATAATGGAAATATAATACTTGCGGGCATATTTTAATGCCCGCTTTTAAAGCAGGTGAAAAATTGGGTCTGTTCGGCAAAAAAGAAAATACCGCGCGCACGCTGCCGCGCCACATTGCAATTGTTATGGACGGTAACGGCAGGTGGGCTAAAAAGCGCGGGCTGCCGCGCTCGGCGGGGCATGTATCGGGCGCTAAAACCTTTAAGACAATAGCGCGCTACTGCAATAAAATAGGGCTTGAATACTTAACCGTTTACGCTTTCTCAACCGAGAACTGGAAACGCCCGAAAGAGGAAGTGGACGGTATTATGAACCTTTTGCGCGACTATTTGAAGGACGCGGAAAATTTTAAGGATGAGAACATAAAGGTGCGCTTTTTGGGCGACCGAACACCCCTTGCAGACGATATTAGGGCGCTGATGCTTAAAAACGAGGACGGTTCAAAGGACGCTACAGGCTTAAACCTCAATATTGCCATAAATTACGGCGGGCGGGACGAAATAGTACACGCGGTTAAAAAAATAATTGCCGCGGGAATACCCGAAAGCGATATAACCGAACAGCTTATATCTGATAATTTATACACCGCGGGTATGCCCGACCCCGATTTTATTATAAGACCGAGCGGAGAATACAGAACCTCAAATTACCTTTTGTGGCAATCGGCTTATGCGGAATACTGGTTTTCGGATATTCTGTGGCCCGATTTTACCCCGAAGCAGCTTGATAAAGCAATAGAGGACTTTAATCACCGCAACCGCCGATTCGGCGGCGTGTAAAAGGAGCGTAAAAATTATGAAAACCCGAATTATTTCAGGCGCGGTTATGATAATTATAGCGGCGGCGGTGATAACCTTAGGTATGACGGTAAACCCGCTTTTTATAACCGCCTGCATTGCGTTTTTAGCTGCTGTGGGAATTTACGAGCTTTTGCACAATGCCGCGAAAATTAAGTCTAAGGCGGCAATAATAGGCGCCTGCACCTATGTGGTGCTTATGGTGTTTGCAATAGACGGCAGCACCGGGGCCAGACTTCAGCAGGTGTTTGACGGCACGCACAAGGCATATATAAAATTAACCTTTACTTTGGCGCTGAGCGTTATTTACTTTATATATTCAGCTGCGGTAACGCTTAAAAACCACAAGACCTTTGAGCTTTCGCATATCGCCTTTCTTTGCGGTATGCCTATACCCGTGGCTTTTGCGTTCAGCTCGCTCGGCGTGGTAATAAACCATGAGCACGGGCTTTATTACCTTTTTATGCTGCTCAACTTTTCAAGCGTGTGCGACGCAGGCGCGTATTTTGTGGGCAGCACGTTGGGTAAGCATAAGCTTTGCCCGAATATAAGCCCGCACAAAACGATTGAGGGCGCTGTGGGCGGAATAGTATCAAGCGTTATTGTGACATATATTCTGGGCTTTTCTTTCTCATTTGAAAAAAATCTTACAAACGCGGCGCTTTTAACTGTGCCGTTCTGCATTTTGGGTATGATAGGCGATCTTTTCGCCTCTGCCATAAAGCGTGCGGCGGGAATTAAGGATTACGGGAATTTAATCCCAGGTCACGGCGGAATACTTGATAGGTTTGACAGCATAATTATGACCGCCCCGCTTTTGTATTTGTTTATAGCTTTAGGGGTAATATAATGAAAAGGCTTTCAATTCTGGGCTCTACCGGCTCAATAGGTACGCAGGCGCTTGAAACCTGCGAAAAAAACGGCTGGGAAATAACGGCGCTGGCGGCGGGCAGAAACGTAGAGCTTGCTGAAGTGCAGGCGAGAAAATTTAATCCGCAATTTGTTGCAATGTTTGATAAAGGTGCTGCAGCCGAGCTTAAAGTAAAGCTTGCCGATACAGATATTAAGGTATATTCGGGCGAGGAGGGCGTTATTGCCGCGGCGGAGAGCGATTGCGATACTGTGCTTAATTCGGTTGTGGGTATTGCGGGGCTGAAACCCACGCTGGCGGCAATAAATAAAGGTACTACGGTAGCCCTTGCAAATAAAGAAACGCTTGTAACGGGCGGGGAAATTGTAAACCGCCGCCTTAAAGAAACAGGCGTTAAGCTTTTGCCGGTGGATAGCGAGCACTCCGCGATTTTTCAGTCTTTGCAGGGCGCGCCCGAAAATTCACTTAAAAAAATATTGCTTACAGCCTCGGGCGGACCGTTTTACGGCAGAAAACGAAAAGACCTTGAAAACGTAACGGTTAAGGACGCGCTTAATCACCCCAACTGGTCGATGGGCGCTAAAATAACCGTTGACTCCGCAAGCCTCATGAATAAGGGGCTTGAGGTTATAGAGGCGGTGCATTTATTCGGCGTTACGGCGGATGAAATTGAGATTTTGGTGCACAGGCAGAGCATTCTGCACTCGGCGGTGGAGCTTTGTGACGGCGCGGTTATAGCGCAGCTCGGCACGCCCGATATGCGCCTGCCCATACAGTATGCGCTGACCTACCCTGACCGCGCCGACAATGCGTTTGAACGGTTAAGCCTTACCGATATAGGCACCCTCACCTTTGAAAAGCCCGATACCGAAACCTTTAAGTGCCTGCCGCTTTGCATTAAGGCGATAAACGAGGGCGGGCTGGCGCCAACCGCGGTAAACGGAGCAAATGAAGAAGCGGTCACGCTGTTTTTGCAGGGCAAAATTAAATTTTTGCAGATAGCCGATTTGGTTGAAAAAGCGCTTGCAGAGGTTAAAAACAAAAGGGATTTTACATTAGAGGATATTTTTGAGACTGATAAAGCGGCAAGAAAACTTGTAAGAGACAGTATTTTTTAGAATCGGGTGGTTGTTATTTCGGCTTTACTTAATGTTTGGAGCAATGTGTGGCCGTATCTTGTGGCTATTGCATTGTTTTTGATTTTAATTGTAATACACGAATTCGGGCATTTTATTGCCGCAAAGCTTTTGGGCGTTCGCGTAAATGAGTTTGCAGTGGGCTTCGGTCCCAAGCTTTTCTCAAAGCAGGGCAAGGAAACAAAATACTCTGTAAACCTTGTTCCCTTAGGCGGATACTGCGCTATGGAGGGCGAGGACGAGGAAAGCGGCGACGAGCGCGCTTTTTGCAATAAAAAGCCGTGGCGGCGCTTTATAATAGTGGCAATGGGCGCCACCTTTAACCTGATTTTAGGGCTTATAATCGTAGCCGTAACTTTAGCTCCGCAAAGGGCGTTTAACTCAACCGTTGTGGCGGAGTTTAAGGAAAATGCGGTAAGCGAGCAATCGGGGCTTAAGGTAGACGATAAAATAATTGAGGTGGAGGGCAGAAAAATTTTCTCTACCTATGATTTAAGCTATGCCTTTACAAACGTTAAGGGCGGCAAAATAGATATGGTTGTAAAGCGTGACGGCAAAAAGGTTGAGCTTAAAGACGTTAAATTCGATTCTTCAGAAGAAAACGGAATAAGCTATTTAAACGTGGATTTTTACGTTTACGGCATAAGAAAAACCTTCGGCTCGTATATTAAGCAAACCTTTGCCACAGCCGCGTCATACTGCGCTGTTGTGTGGCGGTCGCTTATAGACCTGATAAGCGGTAAATACGGCATAAGCGCGGTTTCGGGACCTGTAGGGGTTACCGCGGCGATAGGCTCTGCCGCAAAGCAAAACCTTGAAAATTTGCTGCCTATTATGGCGCTTATAACAATAAATCTGGGTATTTTCAATTTGCTGCCCATACCCGCGCTTGACGGCGGCAGACTGCTCTTTATTCTAATAGAAATGATTTTCAGAAAGCCCGTGCCGCAAAAGTACGAGGCGATAGTTCACGCCGTGGGCTTTGCGCTGCTGATAGGCTTTATGCTGCTTATAACCGCAAAGGATATTTGGACGCTGATTGCAGGGTGACTTAAAATGCAGGAGTATAAAACAAAAAAGGTATTTGCAGGCGGGGTAGCAATCGGCGGCGGCGCGCCCGTTACGGTGCAGTCAATGCTTAATATACCCGCGCACGATATAGCGGGGAATGTAGAGCAGGCAAAGGCGCTTGAAAAGGCGGGGTGCGATATTATACGCATATCCGTGCCCGATAAAGAGAGCGTTAAAACGCTGGCGGCGCTTAAAAGCAATATATCAATACCTGTTGTAGCCGATATTCATTTTGATTATAGGCTGGCGCTTGAAAGCGTGGCGGCGGGAGCGGATAAAATAAGAATAAACCCCGGTAATATAGGTGCGGACGATAGGGTAAAAGCCGTTGCAAACGCCTGCAAGGCGGCGGGCGTGCCTATAAGAATAGGGGTAAATTCAGGCTCGCTTGAAAAAAATATTCTGGCAAAATACGGCTCGCCCACACCCCGCGCTATGGTGGAAAGCGGGCTTTACCATATATCATTGCTTGAAAAATTTGATTTTGACGATATTGTGCTTTCGCTTAAAAGCTCAAACGTTGCCACAATGTATAACGCATATGTTTTAGCGGCGGAAAAATGCCGCTATCCGTTGCATTTGGGCGTAACCGAGGCAGGCACCGCGGCAAACGGCACGGTAAAATCCGCCGCCGGAATAGGCGGGCTGCTGCTGCGCGGAATAGGCGATACAATTCGCGTTTCTTTAACAGACGACCCCGTGCGCGAGGTTGAAACGGGCAAGCGGCTTTTAAAGGCGCTGGGACTGCGCACAGGCGGTGTTAAATTCGTTTCCTGCCCCACCTGCGGCAGAACGAAGATCGACCTTATAAAAATTGCTAACGAAGCAGAAAAACGTCTTAAGTACTGCGATAAAAATATAACCGTCGCTATAATGGGCTGCGTTGTAAACGGTCCGGGCGAGGCGAGAGAAGCCGACATAGGCATTGCCGGGGGAGTTGGCTGCGGCGTGCTTTTTAAAAACGGCGAGATAATTAAAAAGGTGCCCGAAAGCGCGCTGCTTGATGAGCTTTTGGCGGAAATAGAAAAAATATAAACGGAGTGTAAAAAAGTGAGCAAGGCAAAATTTTCTCAAATATTTGACAGAGGGCTGTCAGCCGATATTTCAGAAATATTCGGCAGCACCGTTATAGAAAAATGCTCGCTTGATGCCGACGAACGCGCTTTAAATGTAGAGCTAAAGGCAGAAAAATACATAACAGCCGAAAGCCGAAACGAGCTTGTAAATCAGCTTAAAAACGCGCTTAAATTAAATGAATGTCATATTTCCTGCATTTTTTCAGAGGACGCTTTAATTCCCGCTGCCTGTGCCGATATTACGGCGGAATTAAGGCTTAAAAACGCCGCGCTTAACGGCTATTTCAACGGTGCGGAATTTAAACTTAATGATAACAACGTTAATATTACGCTCAAATTCGGCGGGTATGATACAATAACCGATTGCGGCTTTGAAAACGCCTTTAAGCGCATTATAAAGGACCGTTTCGGGCGGGATATTACCGTTTCGTTTGACGGTCAGCTTGAAAAGGTGGAAATTGACCTGCCGCCCGCAGAGCCGGTAACGCCTGTCAGAAGACCCGAAAGGCAGACGTCCGAGCCGCGGCAGAGCGCGCCCGCGCGCCCCGCTGCGCCGAAAAAGGAAATTAAATTTGAAAAGAGAGAGGGCAGACCCGATAACGGCATAGTCTACCTTGATAACCCGCAGCAGTTTTACGGCAGGGGCGGTATTTCAAACCACACCCGCGATATGATAAGCATTACGGGGGACGATACCGAAATTGCCTGCTGGGGCGAGGTTTTCGGGCTTGAGGTAAAACCCATAAATACAAAACGCGGAAAATCAAACATGGTGAATTTCTCCTTTAGCGACCATACAAACTCGCTTTGTGCTTGTGTGAAATTTGTCGATGATAGAGCACTGGCAGAGCTTGCACCGCTTAAAGACGGAGCATTTATTTTAGCTAATGGTTCATATGAATTTGATAATTATAAAAAAGAGTTTATTCTTAATGTGAGAGCCATGGCGCTTTTGCAGAAATACACCGAAAAGGACGAGCACGAGGGCGAAAAGCGTGTTGAGCTGCACTGCCACACCAATATGTCCGCAAAGGACGCGGTTTCCTCTGCCGACGCTATAGTAAGGCAAGCCTACGAGTGGGGGCACAAGGCGATAGCCATTACCGACCACGGTGTTGTTCAGGCGTACCCCGCCGCCGCGGGCGCGGTTAAGGCAATACGCAAATCGGGCGGCGATTTTAAGGTTATTTACGGCGTTGAGTCTTACTTTGTGGACGATGTTAATAACGATATAAAGGATTTAAACGCAAAGCAGACAGCGAAATTCCGCTACCACCAAATTATACTTGTTAAAAATCTCACGGGGCTTAAAAATCTTTATAAATTAGTGTCCGAGGCGCATTTGCACGATTTTCGCGGTAAGCCGCTTACAATGCGCAGTAAATTGGATAAGCTGCGCGAGGGGCTTATTTTGGGCAGCGCCTGCGAGCAGGGCGAGCTGTACCGCGCGATAATTGACGAAAAGCCCGAAGAGGAGCTTTTAAGAATTGCCGATTATTACGATTATCTTGAAATTCAGCCCCTCGGCAACAACGCGTTTATGGTGCGCGAGTCGTCATACCCCGATAAAAAGGATAAGAAAACGGGAGCGGTTATACCCAACCGCTTTAAAAAGGTTACCGATTTTGAGGTTATAAAAAGCTTTAACCGCAAGGTGGTTGAGCTGGCGGATAAGTTAGGTAAGCCTGTTGTAGCCACGGGCGACGTGCATTTTCTTAAAAAGAGCGACGACATAATCCGCAAAATACTTATGGCGGGGCAGGGCTTTGACGATTTTGACAATCAGGCGCCGCTGTACCTTAAAACAACCGATGAAATGCTTGCCGATTTTGATTATTTCGGCGAGCGCGCCCGCGAATTTGTAATTGATAACCCGAATAAAATAGCTGATATGGTAGACGGCGACGTGATACCCGTACCCGACGGCAACTATCCGCCCGTAATTGAGGGGTCGGACGAACTGCTGCACGATATCTGCTGGGATACCGCCCACAAAACCTACGGCGAAAATCTGCCCGAGGTGGTTGAAAAGCGCCTTGAAAAGGAGCTTAACTCCATTATTAACAACGGGTTTTCAATAATGTATATTTCGGCGCAGAAGCTTGTGGCATACAGCGAGGAAAACGGTTACTTGGTTGGCTCGCGTGGTTCGGTAGGCTCCTCCTTTGCCGCTACCATGGCGGGTATTTCCGAGGTTAACCCCCTGCCGCCGCACTATGTTTGCCCCGAGTGCCGGTACAGCGAGTTTTTCCTGAAGGGCGAGGTAGGTTCGGGCTTTGACCTGCCCGAAAAAAAGTGTCCCAAGTGCGGTGCACAGCTTAACCGCAACGGACACGATATTCCGTTTGAAACCTTTTTGGGCTTTAAGGGCGATAAAGTGCCCGATATAGACCTTAACTTTTCGGATGAATTTCAAAACTCGGTGCAGAAATACACCGAAACGCTGTTCGGCAGCGAAAACGTGTTTAAAGCGGGCACTATTTCAACGGTTGCCGAAAAAACCGCCTACGGCTTTGCAAAGGCTTATGCCGAGAAAAAGGGCATAACCTTAAGCAATGCGGAATTAAACCGCCTTGCTTCGCTTGTGGAAAAGGCGCAGATAAAGCAAACCACGGGTCAGCACCCGGCGGGTATGATAATTGTGCCCAAAACCAACACAATTTACGATTTCTGCCCCATACAGCACCCGGCGGACGACGTTAATTCCGATATTATAACCACGCATTTCGACTTCCACTCAATTCACGATACCATACTAAAGCTTGACGAACTGGGTCACGTTGTGCCTACCACATATAAATACCTTGAGGAATACACAGGCATACCCGTAAACGACGTATCAATGAGCGACCCCGATGTTTACAGCCTGTTTACCTCAACCAAGGCGCTCGGCGTTGAGCCCGAAGAAATAGATTCGAGAACCGGCACCTACTGCCTGCCCGAGTTCGGCACAAAGTTCGTGCGTGAAATGCTTATTGACTGCCAGCCCAAAAACTTTTCCGATTTATTGCAGATTTCGGGTCTTTCCCACGGTACGGACGTTTGGCTCGGCAACGCAAAGGACCTTATTGATAACGGCACCTGCACAATTTCCGAGGTTATAGGAACGCGTGATAACATAATGGTGTACTTAATTCACAAAGGGCTTGAAGAGGGCAGAGCCTTTAAAATAACCGAGACCGTGCGTAAGGGTCTTGTGGCTAAGGGCAAGGTTTCGGCAGAGGATTGGAGCGCTATGGAGGACGATATGCGCTCGCACGGCGTGCCAGAATGGTATATTGAAAGCTGCCACAAAATAAAGTATATGTTCCCGAAGGCTCACGCGGCGGCTTATGTTATTTCGGCGCTGCGCCTTGCCTGGTACAAGGTGCACCGTCCGCTTGAATTCTACTGTGCTTACTTTACCGCCCGCCCCGAAGACGTGGACGTGCCCACCATAATGCAGGGTAAGCAAGCGGTAAGGCAGTATTTGCAGAATATTAAGGCAAAGGGCAAGGAAGCCAGTAAGAAAGAGCTTGACGTTTACAATAATATGCTTATATTCAACGAGATGATGTCCCGCGGGGTTGAGGTTTTGCCTATTGATATAAAGCACTCGCACGCTATGAAATATCTGCCCGAAAACGGCAAGATGCGCCTGCCTTTCGGCGCGCTGTCCGGCGTGGGCGAAAAGGCGGCATACTCTATCTACGAGGCGGCTGAAAAGGGCGACTTTGTATCGCGCGAGGATTTCCAGATAGAGGCGGGCGTTTCAAAAACCATTATTCAGAATTTAGCGGACTTAGGCGCTATGAACGAATTGCCCGATACCAACCAGATTTCTATGTTTTAATTTTACTTAATCGGCGGTGATTATTTTGAAGCAAAGAATAGATCTTAAAAAAACGGCGTTTGCGGTATATGCCGTTTCTGCGGTTTTGTTCGTAGTTTTCTCTGTTTATATGCTTTGTTTTGAAAAAACCGACGTATTCAGCCCGCGCGAAAATTCCACATTTAAGGAAATAACCGATTACACAAAAACCGATATTTCCGCACCCGACGCGCCCATAGAAATAAGAAAAGAATACCGCTTTAAAATAAACAAGGTAAACTCGGGAGATACAAGCCTTATGTTTTACATTGCGCACAGCTATGTTGAAGTAAGGTTTGATAATACGCTGATTTACAGCACAAGCGCAGCCAAAAACAACCGCATAGGCGCGTCTACCGCAAGCTACTGGGTGGTTATACCGCTTTCACGGCTTGATAATGACAAGGCGGTTACCGTAACTGTAACTCCCATATTTAAAAGCGTAGAAAACAGAAAAATCAATTTTATGTTAGGCTCAAGGTACGCGCTGTTTATGAAACAGCTGAGCTCCGACCTGCCGCAACTGATTTTTTCGGCGCTTTGCATGGTTATGGGTATTTTGCTTATTGTAGTTCAGCTTTACCTTATCTTTAAAAAACGCACTGCTGTGTGGAATACATTTTTCCTGGGTAATTTTTCGCTGCTGCTCGGTATATGGCGCATAACCGATACGCGGTTTTCCGCCTTAATGTTTAAAAACTACACTATGCCCGTAGGGTATATAACGCTGGCGGCGCTTTTCACATTGGCGGCTCCCGTATTGCTTTATACCGATAAGCAATATAAAGAAAAGGGCTATATTGTGCTTGATATTGCCGCAATTGTAAGCTCTGCCGTCTGTTCCGTCGCGCTTATTTGTCAGCTGTTTTCAATTGTTGAACTGCGTCAGATTCTAATTGTTTGCCACATAATGCTTATTGTGGATATTCTCGCTATTATTTCCTCGGCGGTATTTTACAACACGAGCGGGAAACGAGATATCGAAGCTGTTATTTTCACGGCGCTGCTTATGTCGGGCGGCATTTTGGATATAATCATTTTTTATCTTAAAGGCTCGTCCTCGGGTATAATTATTACAATGGTGGCTTTTTTAATTTACTCGGTATATGAGTTTGTTGTGAGCCTTTTAAACATAAACAAAAAGGCATATGTCGATTCAAAAACAAAGCTCCTTAATAAGGCGTATTGGGAAGACTTGGTTAAAGACGTTTTCCCAACCGAGGAAAAAACCGCTATGATAATGTTCGACCTTAACGGTCTTAAACACACAAACGATACGCTGGGGCACAATGCCGGCGATAAGATGATATTGGAATTTTCCTCAATTCTTAAAAAGGGAATCGGCTCAAAGGAACTTTTGTGCCGCTGGGGCGGCGATGAATTTGCGGCGTTTGTGCGAAACGCCGACCGTGAAAAAACAGAGGAGTACATTGCAGACGTTAACAGCGCGGTTGCCGCATATAACAGCTCGGGTCAGATACCCGAAATTCATTTCGCCTGCGGCTATGCGCTGTCGTGCGATTTTCCGAACCTTTCATGGAGCGAGCTGCTTGCTAAAGCGGATGAATATATGTACATCAATAAGAAAAGCTGGTACGCTGAGCGCGGGTCTGTAAAATAAATTTTTTGTGCAATAATCGGTTTATTATATGTATAGACATTTTTCCTTCACTGCAATATAATTGCTTTTGAGGTGAGAAGCATGAGGAAAGAATTGTTGATTAACGAGGGCTGGGAATTTCACAAGGGCGATATTGCCGAACCGACCTCGGCAAACAAGGAATTTATTGTATCCCAAAGCAAAACCAAAAGAAAAACATCGGGTCCGGCGGCATTTTGGTATGCCGACAGAGCCGATTGCTATGTGGGCGGTTTACTTACAACCGAAAGGTGGGAGCACATCGACCTGCCGCACGATTATGTTGTATACCAGGATAACAATGAAAACGAAAACTGCGCTCTGGGTTATCTTCACTATGATAACGCGTGGTACAGAAAGCATTTCAATATGCCCGCAGGCAGCGAAAACAAGCGCGCGCTTTTAAGATTTGACGGTATTGCCGGAAAATCCACCGTATATTTAAACGGCTGCCTTATGTACCACAATTTTTCCGCTTATAACACCTTTGAAATAG
>OIYS01000420.1_pt1 | contig 30325 bp, 29 predicted proteins | sample 1588271 | NCBI WGS metagenome assembly OIYS01 (sample SAMN03283286) | human gut metagenome | biome: human-associated habitat; material: feces | host: Homo sapiens | place: Peru | collected 2012
AAATCAATGTTGCGTGATGCCAATGAAAATGGCAACGATGGTACATTGGTAGAAAATTATGACTTAAATGACATAGACATGCCTACCCTACACGCATACCGTAACCGATTTGAGGTGCGAAATGTGGATCATGCTTTCAACCAACTTGACGACAAAGAGTTTCTGAGAAATATGGGAGGATATGTTTTTGATAGAAACACGCATCGCGAGGGATTAACCGTAGCCGGACTCATGATGTTCGGCAAAGGACTTCCTGTGCGTGACCGTTTCGACAACATACGTATGGACTATATAGACAAGACCAACTTAGAAACAGATAGCCGTTGGAGCGACCGATTGACATATGATGGTACATGGGAAAACAACCTGTTCAACTTTATCCGTATGGTCATTCCGAAATTGACACGTGACTTGCCGCACCCCTTCAGTATGGACGGTGTTGTACGTAGAGATGACACCCTTCAAGCCAAGGCTGTGCGTGAAGCCGTTACAAATATGGTTATTCATTCCGATTTTATGGTGAATGGAGTGCTGAAAGTTGAAAAGTATGATGATTGTTTCGTACTGACCAATCCTGGACTTCTGAAACTGCCCGTTGAGCAGATTTACAAGGGAGGTGAGTCTAAAGCACGTAATCAGCGTATGCAGAATATGTTTCGCATGATTGGCTATGGCGAGAACCTCGGTTCTGGTTTTCCTCTCATTCTGAATGCTTGGAACGAAAAACATTGGCTAAGACCTGAACTATTAGAGCAACCTGAGTTGATGCAAGTAAAATTAACGCTGTATATTCAGAATGAGCCGATAAATGTGAAAGCATCAGAGCATATAAACACTGTCCATCTAACTGACAGACAGCGAAAAATCTACGAGATAATAAAAAATGGCACGGTAAATGGCACGGTAAATGGCACGGTAAATGCACAAAACTTATCCGTCGCTTTGGGCATTAGTCTTAGAACCGCAAAACGCGACCTCTATGTTCTGCGTGACATGAATCTCATCCATTATATAGGAAGTGACAAGACAGGGCATTGGGAGATTGTTATATAGCAAGTTCCATAACAGAAAATACGAACGACAAAAAGATCCATTATCAATGATGGTTAAAAAAAACTCAAAGACTGGCTTAATCTTTGAGTTTTTTCTTTGTAAGAACTACATAAGGGGTGCCTATCAGAATATTTTGAAGAACAGTATGGCTGCTGCGCGCCTCAGATTCACGCCACCTTCAAATTTCCCCATATACGAGCCGCTACGGTCGCGCACTGTGCCGTCGGCCTCCACCCTGCCCATGTAGGAACCAGAGCGGTCGCGCATGGTGCCGTCGGTTTGGATTTTTCCGATATACGAGCCGCTGCGGTCGCGCACTGTGCCGCCCACGCTCACTTTTCCCACATACGAGCCTGAGCGGTCGCGCACCGTGCCGCTTGCTTCGATTCTGCCCACATACGTTCCCGAACGGTCGCGCACCGTGCCACTTGCCTCGATTCTGCCAGTATATGAGCCACTACGGTCGCGAAAGGTCTGCGCCTGAACAGTGCCGCACAGCCCCGCCACAGCCATCACCAAAATCAATACAATTCTTTTCATACTATTCATATATTTAAACAATCATCACTCTAAATGGGCGTTTTCTCTCCTGCCATTCGGGCTTCCCTGTCGCTGATAATTTGCTCCATATTCGCCGCAGCCCAGCCGATTAGATTATCCACTACGGGCAAGAACGAAAGCCCTCGCTCGGTGAGCCTATATTCCACTCTGGGCGGCACTTCGGCAAACACTTCACGATGCACAAAGCCGTCTTCTTCCAAGATGCGGAGCGTCTGGGTGAGCGACTTTTGCGAGATGTCGGGCATCTCGCGTTGCAGTTGTTTAAAACGCAAAGGTTCCTTATGCTGCAGGGTGTACAGCACAAGGAGTGACCATTTGTCGCCAACACGCGCCAATATATTGCGTATCGGGCAATTAGGGAACAAAGCGTCTCTTGCTTGTTTATTGTTCTCTTTTTGATTTGTCATTAAGTTTTATTTTTCAATCGGAATGATGTTGGCATCGTCCATGAAACTGCTAATAGGCTTTGCCTCATATTGAATGCACATCATCACCATGTCGTCATCACCTGTGTTGCGCAATGCTCGCACACCTGCTGGCGAAACACGAATGATACTGCCTTCGCCAACCTCATTTTTCACTCCGTCAACCTCATATTCGCCTTTGCCCGAAATGATGATGTAGAGTTCTTCATGAGTTTTGTGTGAATGAAGGAATGCAGGATTTTCGCCAGCAGCCAAACGCTGTACCGAAGCCTCAGCACCAGTCAAGCCGAGTTCTTCACCTAAAAAAATCTTACCTTCCACATTGTTCCAACCATTCAGATTTTTAATTGCAAAATTAGCCATAATCGTCAATAATTTAAAATTTCACATATTGTTTTTTTTTATCCGATGCAAAATTACTATCAATCTCATTATCCGACAAGTAGGCACATTTTTGTGCTTTGGTTACCAAAAGGTTAGCAATGCCGATTTCAAGCGTTTGCGCCACACGATTTAACGCACTTTAACTAATATTCTTCCCCAACTGGTAAGCCTCTTGCAACTTGACGCTGCCCCTGATAGTGCGTGGGGCATCTACTCCGCCGCAAAACAGCGTGCCGGCAAGGCGGCTCTTAGGGTAGCAGTCGATCCAGCCAGTCAAACCTGCTTCGGCTCGCTTGGGAACTTCGGGTTCATCTTCTGCGGCAGTGGTGAGCATATACACATCACGGAACTTATAATCGAGAGAATACATCGCATTCATGCGGTCGATAAGCACTTTCATCTGTCCGCTCATCTCATAATAGTAGATGGGCGTTGCCCAGCACACCACATCGGCTTCGAGCACTTTCTGCATGATGGCGTTGGCATCGTCGTTGATTACACACTTGCCCAATTTCTGGCAAGCAAGACAACCTTTACAAAAACCGATACTCTTGCCACCGAGCGTGATTTTTTCCACTTCATTGCCTGCCGCCTGAGCACCCTCAATAAATTTATCGGCAAGCATGTCGCTGTTTGAGCCCACACGGAGGCTGGTAGATATTACAATTACTTTTTTCATCGCGTATATTATTTTTCCTTATTTCAAACTGTTGTATGCCTCGTCGCTTACTGGTTCGAGCCATTCGTTGGAGGCATTGTCGCCCGGAATCTCAAATGCAAGGTGGGCGAACCAGCTATCTTTTGTGGCTCCATGCCAGTGCTTCACGTTGGCCGGAATATGAATCACGGTGCCTGGCAGGATTTCCTGCGCAGGTTTCCCCTCTTCCTGATACCAGCCGCGACCTGCCACGCCCACAAGCATCTGTCCGCCGCCTTTGGTGGCGTGGTGAATGTGCCAGTTGTTGCGACAGCCGGGCTCAAATGTGACGTTGGCAAACGGAATCTGCTCTTTCGACACCATTGCCAAATAACTATTCCCCTTGAAATACTTGGCGTAGGCGGTGTTTGGCTCGCCGATAGGGAAAATCATCTCGCGCTGAAATGCAGCTTTGGCATCTTCGCCCTTCACATCGTCGGCCCACACCTCTTTGGCAAGGTTAAACGCCGCCCAAGCCTTTGGCCAACCGGCATAAAAGGCTACATGGGTAATGATTTCCGCCACTTCGGTGCGAGTGATACCGTTGGCTTTTGCCGACTGCAAATGATATTTGAGCGAGCTGTCGGTGATGCCTTGGCTAATGAGCGAAGTGATGGTGACGAGGCTGCGGTCGCGCAACGAAAGCAAATCGTTGCGGCTCCACACCTCACCGAAAAGTATGTCGTCGTTGAGATGAGCGAATTCGGGGGCAAACTCCCCAAGCTGGGTGCGACCAGCTGTTTGTGTTATTTTCTTTTGTGCCATAATCTGAATTGATACTGCTGCCAATACAATGAATAAACTGATACGCTTTATCATTTTTGGTGGATTTATGCTGTTTTGCGATATTCTGATGGGGTGACGCCTGTGCGCGCCTTGAAGAAGCGAACGAAGTGCTGTGGATATTCAAATCCGAGCATCTGGCTCACTTGGGTGATGCTGAGACTGTCGTCGGCAAGCAGTCGTTTGGCTGCCACGAGCATACGGTCGTTGATATAGTCTTTTGCAGTTTTGCCAGTCACGGTCTTGACGAGTTCGCCGAAATACTTGGCTGAATAGCAACACTTATCGGCAAAATACGCTACGGTGGGCACACCCTCGCTCATCGCTTTTTCTGCCAAATACTGGTCAAGCAGCGAAGTGAACTTTTTCACCACCGAGTGGTTGATTTCCTCACGCGTCACGAATTGACGGTCGTAGAAGCGCAAGCAATAGTTGAGCAGCAGTTCTATATTGCTCACTATCAGTTCACGCGAATGCTTGTCGATGCTGCGGTGCAACTCTTGTTGAATCATGTCGAGCACGCCACGGAATATCCCTATCTCGCCACACGAAAGGTGCAGTGCCTCATTGGAAGTGTAGTCAAAAAACTCGTATCTGCCAATGTTTCTGCCCAACTGGGTGCGGTTGAGCAAATCGGGGTGGAACACCAGCGCCGTCCATTTCGGAAACAGCACATCAGGATTCGGTTCCACGTGAATCTGCTGCCCTGGCGCAAAACTGGTGACGGTCATTTCGTCGAAGTCGTATTCCGTGCGCCCATACGACAGTTTGCACCCTTTGTTCTCTTTCAAAAACAGCGCATACAGTCCGTAATGATACATCGACTCCTCCAGCGCCCGCTCTTGGTTGAAGCGCGCAACGCTCACCAACGGGTGCAGTGTGTCGAATCCGTTGTAATCGTTAAATTCCTGTACGGTGTTGTAATATATCTCTTTCATTTTTTAATGATGTTCAAAATGTCGTCGGCTATTTGGTTTGCGAGCAATCGGTTGTCGGCAAGCAGTTGCTGATGGTCGAAGCGGTCGTAAAGGTCCTTTTTCACGCCACACACCAGCACCTTCATGTCGGCAGTGCCGTAATACGATGCGATACGCTCACCGAATCCACCATCTTTGCATCCGTCTTCCAGCGTCACCACCAACTGATGGCGTGCTTTGAGCGATTCGAGTGCCTCGGCATCCACCGCATGGAGGTAACGAGGATTGATGAGTGTGGCATCAATTCCTTGTTCGGCAAGCAAGTGAGCTACATTCTCGCCTTTCTGATAGAATGAGCCTGCGGCGATGATTGCCACTTGCGACCCTTCGTGCGTCACTTTGTATTTTGGCGTGTAACTGTATTCCTTATCCACATCCTCGTTGGTGTGCACCACGCCATTGCTTGGCACACGAATGGCGATAGGTTTTGCTTCCTGGCGGATTGCCCAACGGAGCATTGCGAAATATTCCTCACAAGTGGTAGGTGCCAAATATATGAGGTTTGGAATGCTGCACAACATCGGTATGTCGAACATGCAGATGTGGGTAATGTCGTTCATAGTGCCTGTGCCACCCCACATCACATTGATAACGGCAGGGTTGGAATTGATACACAAATCCTGTGCTATTTGGTCGTAGGTGCGCTGAATGAATGTGCTATACACCGTCCACACCGGGCGCAGTCCGCCTTTCGCCATTCCCGAAATCATAGCCACCGCCTGTTCTTCGGCAATGCCCATGTCGATGTGTTGCGCCCCGGCTTCCTTGCGCTTGTCTGGGGAGAAACCTGCGGCTGCCGGTGTGCCAGCCGTTACGGCGATGAGCGTGGGGTCGAGTTTCATTTCACGAAGCATCCAGTCGCTGTAAAGTTGTTCGTAGGTTTCGATGGCTGGCATTTCGGGGCGACTGCCGTCGGCTGGATTGAAAGGTGCGCCATAGTGCCAAGCCTCTTTGCTGGTTACGGCTGGTGCGAATCCGTGTCCCTTTTCGGTGTGAATATGCACCACGGTGGGCTTGTCGGTGTCTTTCACGCTACGGAACACCTCGATGAGTTTTCCCACATCGTTGCCTTCCTCCAGATATTTGTATTCAAAGCCCCAAGCCTTAAACCAGTTGTGCTGGCAAGTGCCGTTGCTCTCACGCAAGGCACGCAGATTTTTGTAGATGCCACCATGGTTTTCGGCAATCGACATTTCATTGTCGTTCACCACGATGATAATGCCTGTGCCCAGTTCAGAAGCCTCGTCAAGTCCCTCAAACGCCTCACCGCCCGAAAGCGAACCATCGCCGATAATGGCGATGATGTTTTCGTGAGTGCCCTTGATGTCGCGTGCTTTCTGCAAGCCTGTGGCAAGGCTGATGGAAGTGGAGGTATGCCCCACTTCAAAATTGTCGTATTCCGGACTTTCGGCAGGTGATGAGTATCCCGAAATGGCGTTCATTTCGCTCACCTCGCCAAGAAATCCCGATGCACGTCCTGTGAGCACCTTGTGAGGATAGCACTGGTGGCTCACGTCGAACACGAATTTATCCTTTGGCGCATCAAACACATAGTGCAGTGCCACGGTGGCCTCAACGAATCCAAGGTTGGGACCCACATGACCGCCGTGCTTACTCACTCGGTTAAGCACGGCGGCGCGGGTTTCGTCTGCCACGGTTTTCAATTCTGTTAAGTTCAGCCCTTTCAAGTCGGCTGGCGACTGAATTTTCTCGATATACATTGCGGTAATAATGTGATTTCTAACTAATTTTTTACGATGCAAAATTAATCACATATTCTCATTATCCGATTACCCAAATTTCGGAATAATTTACCACAATTTCTTGTACCGTGACCGCCAAAGGCGTAAGTCGTTCTATTCCAGAGGGTGGAGTTTATTCTTTCACCTTGAGGGATTTGATGATTTTATCCACTTCGTCGTCGTACTCTTTCTTTTTGTCGGAGTCGTAGGTGAAGGAGATGGTGTAGAGTTTCTTGTCGGGCATACACTTGTAATACTCTGCGCGATAGCCAAATTTGTCTTGGTATTTCACGATGCCTTCAGTGCCTTCCACCTTGCGCTCGATTACGGTGCAGTCGTCGGTAGTGGCGCAGAAGCCGATACCGTTGCTCACGATTTCCTCTGGGGTGAGCACTGCCTCAGACTTGTCGGCGCATTGCATATCCACCATACAGCCTTTTCTGATATAGAGTTTTCCGCCACGATCCTTTTCCAACTGCTCGTCATTGTTTTGAGGTGCGAAGTCGGAAGGGAGTTGCACACTGAAGCCATACTGCGCATTTTCGTAAGTCACTGCATTTTCGAATGCTTCAACTGGTTCTTCGCTCGCTGCGGCTGCCTCGCCACTGCCTGCGCCCTTGTTGCATGAATTGAATGTAACACACATAGTCAAAATAGCGATTAATAATAATACTTTCTTCATCTTTTTTCTCTTTTTAATTATGTTATTATTTTAAATCCTTGAAGTCTTTGAGTGAGTTTTTGCACTGCACATAGAGCGACGATGCCGCCCAAATCTTGTAGTGGTCGCCACCTGTGCGGAGGAACACCTGCACGCTGCGCTGATGCGAATCCCAACCGTCGCCCAGCACATAAATATACATGCAGATGCCGTTGTCGCTGATTTGCACCTTTTCGTGCTTGTTCACACTCGCTTTCATCTCAATGGTGTAGGGGTCGGTGGGCAGATAGCCATTCTCTGCCGTTGCGCCTTTGAGCACTGCCGCAGGGAGGTAACGCTGTCCGTAGGGGTCGCCTCGCTTCCACGAGCGCACTTTCTCGCCCACAATACTCTTCATGCCTGCCGCGCTGCCGGGGCTGCACAGTAGCGTCACACATTTTTCGCCCATAGCCTTGTCGCGGTAGAATAGTTCCATTGCCATCGTTGCCATTGCCGCGGTGCCTTCTGGGGTTTTGCCCAAGAAGTTTTCGTAAAGGTCGGCAAATTCCTCATACGAGGCAGGGAAACCGGTGAATGTCACCACGCCGGTGGCATTGCGGTTGTATGCGTCAACCGAAAAGTTGCCTTTGGTGGTGTAGGTTTTGCCACACAGCCTATAGGTGTGCGCATCCACGAGTTGGCCTCTCACCGCCACAGGTGCGGCTGCTGGTGTGGGAGTTTCTTGAATTCTCTCGTTTGAGGCAGAGTCGTGCATCGTGCTTGCCTCTTGACTGGCGGTGTTCTGACTGCCCTGATTGCAGCCCGACAATGCCAATAGCGTAACTAAAATTAATGCGTTGCTTATCATCCTATTCATTTGTTAATTATTTGGTTTTGAAATGGTGTTAATTTCTCTTCTGCAAATATAAAACATTTAATTCACATCACCAAAAACATCAAACCGAAAAACATAAATGGTGAAAAAATGGAGAAAAACAATTAACTTTGTAGCGTAATTAAAACATTTGTAGCGTAATTGAAACATAAACATCAACTTATCTGAATATGAAAAAAATAATAATCCTGTTTGCTGTGGCGATAATGGCTTTTGCCAATGCCTGGGCGGCTACTGCCACTTTCGACTTCGCACACCACGGTGCCGAACTCTTTGGCTTCACGGCTCCCTCGTCGTCATCTTCAACCGAGGGTGACATCACCTCGGAATGTACTGCCACCGTCGATGGCGTAACGCTGAAAGTGGGCGCAAGTTCCACCAACACCAAAAACCGTGTGTATCTCGACTACAACGGCAATGTGCAACTCCGTGTGTATAGCGGTGCGGTGACCGTGGCAGCCCCTGCCGGGAAAACGATCAGTTCTATCGTGTTTCACAATAGCCGTTGGTATGCCCCTTCTTCGGTGAGCAGCGGCAGTTTCGTGAAGGAGAGCACTTGGGGTGGCAACGCCGCATCGGTCACTTTCAACTTCGATGGCCAGTGCCGTCTCGACTCTATGGTGGTGACCTACGACGACGGTGGCACCATCGACCCTACGGTGAAGGAACTCGACACGTTCCTCAACTTCGGCGACTCTATTGCCGACGGCACTAAAATTCGCTTCACAGGCATGGCTTTCGTGGTGCTGAACATCGGCAAATTCCACTTCGTGCGCTGCGAGAGTGAATATCTGTATTCTGCCATCATTTACGGCGATTTAGACACTGAATACAAGGTGGGCGAATACATTCCTGCCGGTTGGACTGGCGTGAAGAGCAAAGTGGACGGCATTACCGTTATCACTGGCGTAGAGGGACTGAAACCTGCTTCAGTCAGTGCCAGCAACGGCGATTGCGAGGCGTTCGACTTCACGGGCTATCTCGGCACTTTCAAGGATGGCGTTTCCACTTACGAAAACGATTACTGCGCATTTAAAGCCGTGGAAATCAACAGTATTGACGCTGACGGCAAATTCACCATCACCGAAACCAATGCCGACAGCACCACTTCTACGATGGCTGGCATCAATAAATTCGGCATCGAATACCCTGCCACCACTGCCAATATGAAGTTTACCGTTCAAGGCATTCTCACCAAGAGCGAAAATGGCGTGGGCGTGACTTTCGTGCCAACCGCCATCACTGAATATGAGAATGTGAAAAAACTTTGGCGAATCTGGTATCAAGGTGTCGATGGCACGGAATACACCATCGCCGACACACTCTATGTGGTGGCTCCCACCAAGGCGCTTGAGCCCGACTGCGGCAGAAAGAACCTGATTTATGTGACCGACAATGCCACACAAGTGGTGGACGACACCTACGCCGATTGGGGCTATGTGGAAACCTACGACTGGGCTCCCGACTACATCGCCCTCGACTGTGGCGACAATGAGGAAGCATATCGCGCCATCGCCGCCATGAAGGTGATTGCACCTGCCACCGTGCGAGGCATTTTGGCTAACAACCAGACCAACCCTCGCTTCGAGTTGATGAAAACGCCTTCTGCCCTCGACTGTGAATATCCCGAAATCGCTTATCAGCATTATCAGTTTGGCGATTCGTGCTGGGCAAACGGCAACCAAGTGTCGTATGCTTCGGGTAAGTTTGTGACTATCGACGGCAAGGAATATTTCGCTGGCATCAATGCCGACGGCACTGCCAACCAGCCCATCGCCCTCGACCGCCGCTATATCGGCGACTACGCTTTCAGCGAAGGCAACACCTACGAGATGCGTGTGGTGTGGAAGCAGCACGAGCCTTGGACTTTCGACAGCAGTTCTTCTCCTATCGCCAAGAAAATGAGCAAGAAGGCCGCACGACCCATGCCTCGCAAAATGAAGGCCGACGACCCCAACTATTTCAACAATTATTCGGTGTGTCCTCTCGAAGTGAAGCCACAATCCATCGTGGGCGACATTGACGGCAACGGCGAAGTGAACGTGGGCGACGTAACAGCCCTCATCAACCACATTCTCAACGCCGCCACCTACGACTCCTCCCTCTGCGACATCGACGGCAACGGCGAAGTAAACGCAACCGATGTTACCGCCCTCATCAATATTTTGTTGAGAAATTAGAAGTTAGAAATTAGAAGTTAGATAAAAGCACTCCGAGCACTCCGATTATTCCGAGTGCTCGGAGTGCTCCATTTCGCCACCAATGCTCGGAGTGCTCTATTTCACCACCAATGCTCCACCAGCTTAGATATGCCCGATAATATTGTGAATGTGGAGAATAATTCCTAACTTTGTACGTTACAAACAATTCATCGTATGGGGCACCAAAAGAGTCTTTTTAAGCAAGCGGCAGAATGGGGAGCGCCTTTTGGCATCTACCTCTCCGCGATGGCTTCGGCATTTATTTTCTCCGATAAGCACATCGCCCTCTCGGCGTTTGCCTTGGCTATGGTGTTGGCCACTCCTTTCATCATCTACCGATGGCTAAAAAAGCGATACAATGCCGAAGAAGGCAGAACATCGTTTTCCAACCTTTGGATGATGGGGATTCTCATTTTCATGTGCGGCTCGCTCATTGCATGTGGCGTGAGTTGGGCTGTGATGGAGTATTTGCGCCCGAATTTCTTCTATGAGCAGGCGCAGCACATCATCACCCAATACGAAGCCACGCCCGAACGCTTTGCCGACGGTATGCAGGAGGTGGTGACCACTCTCCGCATGGTAATCGAAAAGCAGGGCGCACCTCGCAGCATCGACTTGGCGCTCACGGGATTTTGGTTTTGCTCGTTTGCCGGCTCGCTGCTCAGTGCCTTTATTTCGGCACTCATCAAAATCTTTGGCAAGCGCAACTAACAAAGCATTTAAAAAACAACGATTAAATATATTATAAACTTTACGATATGGATATTTCAGTAGTAGTTCCACTGTATAACGAAGCCGAATCGCTGCCCGAATTGGCAGAATGGATTGAGCGCGTGATGAAAGAAAACAACTTCACCTACGAGGTGCTGATGATCAACGACGGCAGCACCGACAACTCATGGGAAGTGGTTAAGGAACTTCATGAGAAAAACGAAAATATCAAGGGCGTGAGCTTCCGCCGCAACTACGGCAAGTCGCCTGCCCTCAACACTGGTTTTGAGCGTGTGCAAGGCGATGTGGTCATCACCATGGACGCCGACTTGCAGGACAGCCCCGACGAAATTCCACACCTCTACAAGATGATTACCGAGGAGGGCTACGATTTGGTGAGCGGCTGGAAAAAGAAGCGTTACGACCCCAAAACCAAAACCATTCCCACCAAACTGTTCAACGCCACAGCGCGCAAGGTGAGCGGCATTCACAATCTTCACGACTTCAACTGCGGTTTGAAGGCTTATCGCCGCGAGGTGGTGAAGCACATTGAGGTGTATGGCGACATGCACCGCTACATTCCTTACTTGGCTAAGAATGCCGGCTACACCAAAATCGGTGAGCGCGTGGTGCACCACCAGGCTCGCAAATATGGCGTGACCAAGTTCGGTCTCGACCGCTTTGTGAACGGCTACCTCGACTTGCTCACCCTGTGGTTCCAAACTAAGTTTGGCAAGAAGCCTATGCACTTCTTCGGCTTGCTCGGCTCGCTGATGTTCTTCTTCGGCCTCATCGCCGTGATGCTGGTGGGTGGCATCAAACTCTACAACCTCTACGCTGGCAACCACCCCATGCTTGTGACCCAATCACCCTACTTCTACCTCTCCCTCGTGTGTATGATTTTGGGCGTGCAACTCTTCCTGTGCGGTTTCCTCGGCGAACTTATCATTCGCCACTCTGCCGACCGCAACGTGTACGAAATTTCTGAAGAAATCAAAAAATGATAATCAAGTTCCCACATCTGGTATTTGGTGCGCTGGCGCTGCTGGCTTCGGCGGGGTTGAGCGGTTGCAGTGGCGATGGTTGCATCGACAACCGTTCGAGTCTGCCTGTGGCGGCGTTCTTCAAGGGCACCACCGCCGTGAGCATCACCAACCTTAGCGTGCGTGGCATCGGTGCGCCCGGCGACAGCATTTTCATCGACAAGCAGTCGGTAAGCGAAATCTATCTGCCGCTGCGCCCTTCCACCGACATGTGCCAGTTTGAACTTAACTACAACGTGGAGAATGCGCCTGCCGACACCATTACGGTGCGCTACAGCTCGCAACCGGCATTTGCAAGCGTGGATTGCGGCGCAATGCTCAATTTTGAGATTTCAGACTACAGCTACACACGCCACGCCATCGACTCGGTGGCGCTCGTGAAGCCGATGGTCACCAACGACAATGCCAAAACGTTCAGAATCTTTATGCGATGAAATTATCCACACTCCATATCATTCTCGCACTTGCGCTCTCGGCAAGCACGGCTGTTGCACAGACCAATGAGCAACGCCGCATCACGCCTGTGAAGCCCAACACCAACACCATTCTCCGACCAGCAAAAGGCACGAAGGAGGAAGTGGTGCAACGCTATCTCGATGGCGACACCACATCGGCGAAGGAGGAACTGCGCAGAGACTCGCTGCGCCGTGTATATCCACGCTATCCGCTGCTCACGCAAGCCACTTTCGGTGTGGCTATGGGCGATGCGATAATGATGGCGTTTGGGCAGAAATACGGCAACTTCGGCATCAGTGCCTCCCTGAATATGTGGAACCGCCTGCAACCTGAAGTGGAAATCGGCGTTGGCTTTGCCAACAACACGCCAGAAGACATGAATTTCACCTACAAAGGCAAACTCGCACCCTACTTCAAATTAGGCGCCAACTATAATTTCACATTCAAAAACGACCCCAAATATCAAGCCTACGCCGGTGTGCGAATGGGCTACTCCACATTTAAATACGATGTGACCGATGTAAACTACACCGACCACTATTGGGGCGAGACCGTGCCATTTGAGCTGAAAGGGCAGAGTTCGCACGCACTGTGGGGCGAATTTCTTGCCGGGCTTCGCGTCACGCTTTGGCGCAACCTCGCCATGGGCTGGCAAGCACGCTACCGTGGCATATTTTCCGAGAAAAAGAACCCACAGGCTAAACCGTGGTTCATTCCCGGCTACGGCGACCGCAGCAAATCGTTCGGCTTCACCATGAGCATCTACTACACCATCCCCCTCTCCACCGCCTCATGGCCAAAGCCCACCAAAAAAAATCAACCCCCAGTTAAACAGAAAGAGACCGGTATACCGGACTCTTTCTATAGATAATGTTTAACCAGTCCAACTTTTGGGTGTCAATTTATATTTTCCCACTAGACAGTTACCCTTTAGCATTATAATGCTGCATATATCGTTCACCAGTATTGTTTTCTACAATCTTGGAAATAAAGAATTTATCTAACAAAATCATATAACAATGATGTAGACTCAGAACTGCATCTTGCAATTCTTGATTTGCCTCTAAATCGGTTACATTTAATCCTGCATTCTTACAATCTTGTTTGGATAGATGTCTACTATGAGAGTAGCTCTTATTATGATTCAAGAAAACATTTTTAATTTTGTCAAAATCTATATCCTGGTTAACCTCTCTTAACCACTGCTCAGCTAATTCAGCAGACCACACAACAGCATTTTCACAGGCTGTCAAAAATGTGGGATGATATTTAGATATAATTGTTTGCCATAGTCCTAATGCCGCAGGATTTTTAGAAACTTCATCAACAGCTCGTTTAAATTCATCTGTAACAGCTTGGCAAGCAATTCCTCCCATCTGTGGATCAATAGGACCTAATGAAGATTGCTCTCCCATTATGATTTCTTTGCAAGACATAGCTATCATCGTTCCTGCTGACATAGAAATCTGGGGAATAAACGCTCTTACATCGTCTTTAAAGATGCTTTTCAAATAGGTAACAATGCTTTCTGTTGCTGCAATATCACCACCTGGGGTATGAAGAATTAAATCAAGTCCTTTTGCTTTATCCAACTTATATACAGTTGCCATAAAAGCATTTTTATCTTGTTCATCAATTGACACATGGGGCGCATCTGGAGCTTTGAGCCATCCAGAATAGTACGCAATAACATTTCGCCCTGTGATAGAATGTATTTTGTTCAAATACTCTTCTCGCTTTTTATCTAACTCAACCGCTGCATTAGAGTACAAGTTTACATCGGTTATTATTTCACTCCAGCTTGGCATATTTCATTATTTATCAAGTATGATATTCGAAGATGACATCGATTCATATTTAGATGTATCATAAATGGAAAATTGCTTATATACATCACCAACCTTTTCCCATTTAGAATAATCATAATTTGCAGAGGATAATGTACTCATCATTTTCTTGTACATATCCTCCAAAGAAATACATTTATCATTCTTGCTATCACTCATTTTTACAAATATTTATCAAGTATTGCTTGTTTCTCACTCGCTGCATTATCTATCAAAGTGCGAGCCTTAGTAATCTCCAATTCTAATGCTTCCATTTGGGCTACGATGCGTTTTTGTTCATCAATATGAGGCATCGGGATTTTGTACTTCATTATATCTTCCTTATTGCCTCGTGGCATCTTAATACCCTTTTTGCCTTCCATTACATAGTCAAAGAAAACATCTCTACGAAGCATATAGAAGATATACTTAGGTAGGTATTTACTCGTGTCAGCAGACCTAAGCACAAGAACATCTTTCGAGCATCCACCATCCTTGTCTGCAAACCAAATCTTTTTAAGATATGGACGGATATTTGAAATCAATATATCCTCTGGCTTATACTCCGTGATAGATGATATATTTGCAACTCCCTCAAATGGAAGAACACCCAACTTATTCTGAAGCATATTATCAGTTGTAATATATGTTTCAGACTCTATGTCGCTATATTTAATAGACTTAGTGGCAAATGGAGCTATAGTATTTAGCGTACTATCTGCAAAATTTAATGAAGATAGCAAGCTCTCTATATCACTTTCACACTTATCAATCTGCAACATAGCACCCGAAACAGACTTGTCAACCTTACCAATTCCCTCTACAATCTGTTTTTGGATATCAATAGGAGGAACGGGTATTTTAATTCTACCAATGGATTGAGACAAGTTTTGGATATTATTGCCATTGCTTTCATCGCTTATAATCTGTCTATATGACGGACTATTCAATATAGCATATAAAAATTTAGGAAGTATTCTATCGGTATTAGACCGTATTATTCCCATAAATCCCCCAGCATAGAACGGCAAATCTTTTTCGATAAATGAAATTTTACCTACATGATTCTTGCTTCCACTTGAGAAACAGACAAAACAATCATTCTTGTTTAGTCTCTTGGCTGAATCAAGTATTTTGCTTGTTCTAAGGTATATTTGTTTGTTTATCTCCAAATTACCTGATAATGTTATATTGTCAGCTGTTAATATAACATTATCTGTTATTTCCAAAACTTGGTCTTCTTTTGAGTAGGTAACACCACGTATTACCTCTGCTAAATCCTCAATGGGTTCTAATGAAAATTGACTATTTATAATTACTTTTTTTTTTGCGGTTATTGAAATGCTCTTTTCAAATAAATCTCTGTCAAAGGTAAGCATATCAATCAATAATGCACGAGAAATGTGCTGTTGCATATTCTCTGCTATTGGCAATGAATGGTCACCCTTAAAGGCTTTATACACATAAGTACTAGCTTTCTCAGGATTGTCATAGCTATCAGCATCAAAGAGTTTAGTGCACTCGTCGATGTTCTTGCCTCTTTGGATCGCATGGATACCCTCGTTACCTCTACGATTAGAGAACTCATAGCCTAAAAAGCGTTTCTCCACATCTTTCTCACCACTCTTTACGATAACAACCTTTTGAGGATATGCCAAAACAAAGTACCAAAACTTTTCAGCCTCAATATTTAAGATTGCCTCATATAATTTAGCATCATTCTTTGCAGAGATTTTCTTTTTATACTCTGCATATATTTCGTGTGCCTTTACTCTTTCATTTGGCGATTTCTGTAACAATGTAACATAGTCTGCATAATCAAGACCCTCCCAAACATAAGCTACATATTTTGAGGTTGGAGTTTCTATGCCATTGATGGTTACATCGTTCAATGTGCGGAAATAAGTATCAACTGCACACTTGGTGTTTGCTGCAAAATAGTTGTCTCTACGACGCAGGAACAGAACAACTGTATTTGTATTGGTAGCCATAAAAGTATTGCTACCCAATTCTGCTATTGCGACAATATCAAAGTATTGCAATATAATCTCACGAGCCTTTGTATAGATGCCCGAATTACTCAATATTGAACTTGGAAGAATAACTCCTGCTATACCTCCATCTTTAAGCAACTGCTTTGTACGCTCAATAAACAGACACTCTATTTCTGAACTATTATCAGTCAATGAGTTATATAACTCAAAATCTTGCTTTGTATAATAATCGCGAGTTGTCTGTCGGAACGAAGATACAGAATATGGCGGGTTGCTCAGTACAATATCGAATTGCTGATTATCCTTTTGCCCGTCATTAATCTGCTTGCGTAATTTTCCCTTATATTCTTTGTTATTGCAGAAATTGGCAAGCCCATCGCTGAGGATAACATTTGCCAAACCATCACCATGCAAATAGCATCCAACCTTGCCAACTTTTACAAGTCGATAATCCTTTTCAATGCCATATACATAGTCTGTAGCCCAATCAAAATGGCAATTCTGCCAATTGATAAGGTGCTTTCTTGTCTCCTCAATATACTTAGATGTATCACAGGCGTTTATGATGTCTTGTATTTCGTGCATAAACTCTGTGATAAAGTGACCGCTACCAGCCGCATAGTCAATCATATATGGCAAAATCTCACCATCCTTGCGAGATAATTTTTCTGCCATAATAGAATCCAAAGGAATACTTTTTATGATAAATTGTGCAATAGGTACGGGTGTAAAATACTGACCAGCCTCCTGCTTGAGACCAGTAGTAAGAAGTAATTCAAAGAAGTCTGACAAATATTGTTGTCGCTTGTTATATCTGATTCTGTATCCCTGAATCAACTCTACAACCTCTTTTACAACCTTTGCATTTTCCTCAAATGAGGCATTGTCATATACTTCCTTGATTGCGAACTCGTTATTCTTTTCAAGACGGAGTTTATTTACCTCTTTAAGAAGATATTGTTTTGTCTCTGGTGTTAGATTTGCACAACGCTTGTCGAAATCCTCATTGTTGAAGTCACTAACAGTTCTATCCAAAAACTTTTTCATACCTTTACTATAAAGGTCTGTCAAGCGAAGCTGGAAATCTACGTGGTTATCTCGACCCTCAAGCCATTGGAACTTTAACTCTTCTCCCTCACCTGTGGTTGTTTCGTCATAAACCTTACACAAAAATAGTGTAAATATCTTGTTAAAAGCATTACCCTTGTCAGATACTACATTGTGACGCAGAATTTCAAGAAAACGATTGAAGATAAAGCTTGAATCCTCTGCTTTTATCTCCTTCAACTGTTCTTTTGTTAAAGCCTTGCTCTGGAAATTATATGGTTGTACCCAAGAATCGAAGATACCGTTATCCTTAGTGAGTTTATTCCATTTTTCATAAATGTCTTTAACATCACCATTGCGATAATCATCTTCAATCTTGATAATCTCGTTAACATAGACAAACTTATTTCCTTTCAATTCTGATGCATACAACATTAGCACATCAGCCTTACCACCAGATAATTGGAAATAAGTAAATAGCTGTCCTCCATCCTTACGGATTTTTGCCAACTCCTTATTGTACGCCTTGCCATAAGTTTTACATTCGATAAGCATATATGGTGTACCATCTTCGCAATTAACACAAATATCCAATCGCCCAGATGTACCGTGTCCTGACGGCCAAGTCTTTTCAAGAATTAAGTTCTGAGGCTTATATCCTTTTGTGAGTAATCTATCAACACACTCAAGTACTACAAAATTTTCCGCATCAGAAAAATTTTGAGTAGTCTTACTATCGGCAGTAATACCATTACCGTAGTTAATGCTTTGTTTTTCAAAATCAATCTCTATGGCATAATCAAGATACATCTTATGATAAATGCCATTCGTTCCATTTTTTGGAACAAATCCTAAAACTGAAATATGTTTCTTAATATCCATAGTACTCACGATTTGCTTACAAAGTTACTGAATTAATTAGAAATCACCTCGTTTTTGTTTGGATTTCTCGCAAAATTATATATAGTATGCTCGTAATAACAATGGGTATAAAAAGAAACCCGAACGCAGAGAGTATCTGTTCGGGTCTGGAATATATAAAAAATAGTAGTTATGGACACAAAAAAGGGCAAGCGATCTACATCGCACCGCTACAACCAAATACCCTTGCTTCGGTCAAGACCTGGGGGATTCTAAGGGAGCTGGCCGTGTAGGACTTACCCGAGTGCAAAGGTACTACTTTTTTCCATATCCACAAAATTTCACACCACTTTTTCACCACATCAGCACAAATCAGCACAAATAATTGTATTTAATGAGGGTGAATCAAATTTAGCGATTCATCATAACGTAGGGACATGCCTTCGGCATGTTTCGATGCAATCCGCAATGTATCAACGCCTGGGAAACATGCCGAAGGCATGTCCCTACGCTATGGCACTGTCATTTTTGGTGATTTGACATATCCTCAATTCTCCATCAGGCGATGGCGCGCAAAAAAAGCCAGCCTGCACCGTGGTGGTGTAGGCTGGCTGGAATTATTTAGAGATAATTGTTATCTCTGTGAGAGGGCAATTATTGTGCCTTGGTGTGTGAGAAGTAGATAGCGTTCTTCATCTGAGTAGCGCCATTGTATGAAGTCTTAGCACCAATCACAGTAATCTTATCACCAACTGCGAGGCCGATGGTAGCGAGGAAGTTCTTCGCTGCATCGCCAGTAGCGCCCCAACCTGGGTGAGTACCGTAGAGGTAGAGAGTGCTGCCGTCTGCGCCCTTGATGTTCATGTTTCCATAGACAGCGTTCTTGATTTCATCTACTGTACCAGTAACCATGTAGTAAACATTGCTGTTGTCTTCCTTAGCGAGGAAGTCGGCAATAGATACTTCGGTTACAACCTTGGTGTCTTCAACCACGCCGTTAGCCACTTGAGCCACGCCCTTGTATTCAGCACGCTTGCCAACCACGGTGATGATGTCGCCCACCTTGCCGGTGAAACCTTCAGGACGGTAAACGAGCACTGGTTCCATATCGCTGTAGTCGCGAATGTATGGGTTGCCCTTAGCATCGAGTTTGGTCACCACACCAGTGAGGCGGTATTGGCTGTCGCCCACTTCAGCTGCCTTAAATTGAGCAACAGAAGCAGCGATGATAGCGCCCTTTTGGTTCAAAGTAGCCACTGCGGTGTATTCAGCACCCTTAGCGTCGTAGGTCTTGAAAGTGATTTCTGCGCTACGGTCGCCACCTGCGTTAGGAGCAGCCTTGAACACTACTTCAGGAGTAGCGCCGCCAGAGATGCGAACGATAGAGAGCCATTCCTTAGCATTTTCAGGAATTTCTACGCTCACGCCGTTGCCCTTGCATTCGAGGTTGAATTTCACTTCACCACCTTCGAGTGGAGCGGTAGCATCAGCTGGGTCGGTTTCAACCACCTTGATGAGTGATTTAACAATCTTCACAACGGTCACGTCAACGAGTTCGATAGTAGAACCGAAGGTCTTCTTAGGACCTTCCACGGTCACGATATCACCCACTTCAATGCCGAGGCTTGAGAAGTTTGCGGTTTTACCCTTCTTGTCGAGAGTACCGTAGATAGTGATAGTGCCGGTTTCGTCGGTGAGGTACCAGTTACCGTAAGTGGTGTTGTAGATACCTGTACAAGTACCGGTCACGCGGTAAGTCTTGCTGTCAGGACCAGCGATCACTTGAGCACAAGTAGCGTTTTCCACTTTCATGAGGCCTTGAATCACATTGATGTGCTGAGCCTTGCCAGCGCAGTTGATCACGAGTTCGCACTCGCGACCACCTTCGTAGGCAGCTGCCTTGAAAGTGATTTTGCCATTGCCAGCTTCGCCAGAACGTGGAGAAACTTCGAGCCATTCAGGAATCTTAGCGTCGTCAATCGACCAGCTGTCGGTAGCTGCGATGTCGATTGAAACTTCACCACCATTCTTGTCAATAGCTACGTATGATTGAGATACGCGAATCTCATTCAAGAAGGTAGCATCGTCGTCGCTACAGCTCACAAACATCATGCTCATGAGGGCAACAACTGCTGTAAATAAAAATTTATAGTTCATAGTTGTAATTGACTGTTGAATTAGTTGAAGATATACTTAACGGTGATACCCATGTTCCAGCACTGACCAAGAGCGTGGAGTGGAGTGAACAACTTAGTGTCGGCATTGATAGCCGAAGGAGTTGAGAATGTAGCAACACCTTGTGCGTCTACGCCTTCATACTTGAGGATACGAGCATCTGAACCGATTGCGCTGTTGAGCGTCTTGCTCACACCCCAGCTTGAGTTGAAGAGGTTGAGAAGGTTCTTGATATCGATACCCAATTGGAGGGTGTGCTTAGTTGAGCCAATGTTGAGCTTGAAGTCGTGCTTGTAGCTGAAGTCAACACGATGAACCCATGGGTTGTAAACGCTGTAGCCTTCTGCATACTTGCCTTGGTATTTGCTCAAGCTCTTGTTGTTGTGCAAGAAGCCCATGAAGCGGTCTTGGTCGTCTTGAGAAACGAAACGGAATGCGCCGCTTTCCACTTCAGCATCGGTAGGAACATAAATAGCGTCGTAGTTGTAACCGTCGCCGTTCATGTCGTTAACAGTCATGTAAGAATAGTTGTAGCCACCGCGCCAGGTTTCGTAGATGAATGAGTAGTGGTTGTTGCACTTGTCGTTAATCTGCATTGAAGCCACGAAACGGTCTGGAGTCAAGTATTGAGAGTTGTGGAGCTTGATGTGGTTAGGACCTTCAGATGTAGGAACGTAGGTGAATGCTGATTCTGCGTTTGAACCTGGCATACCAGTGATTTCCTTACGCACTTGGTGAGTGTAAGAAGCCATCAAGTTGATCCATTCTGCTGGACGAGCAGTAACCATCAAGTTAGCACTCCAGAAGTAACCCTTATGAGTGTTTTCGAGCACGAAAGCAGCGAGGTTGTTACGGAAACCAGCAGGATAGATAGGACGGTTGTCTGCACCGTTGAAGCGAGCGAAGCCACCAGCAGATGGAATTGACCAGTCGCTGATGCAAGCAGCGTTCACGTTCTTGTCGAAGATACCTTCCACAGTCACTTGCATTGGGAATGAAACTGGGAGCTTGTAATCAACAGCCAAAGTGGTTTTCCACACTTGTGGCATCTTGAAGTCGGGGCTCACAGCAGAAATGGTTGCAGGAAGTGTACCCTTGTCTGGGCTGATGTTTTCAGGATAGCCCATAGCGATGAGCTTAGAGCGGAGAGCGTCGATAGTAGGACGGCCTTCGCTGTTCACTACGAGACCACCTGCGAATTGGCTCATGTCAACTTTCTTCTTTGCGCTGAGCTGAGCTTGGTATTGAACCATACCACTGTTGGTAGGCATGTTGGTGAAGAACACCAGTGGAGAGCGGCCCATGAACAAACCTGAACCACCACGGAGCTTGAGGGTCTTGTCGCCAAGCACGTCCCAAGTGAAACCTACACGTGGAGAAACGGTGATACCAGTACCTGGCCACTTGCCAGTGTCGATGTGGCGTTCGTTGCCCTTGCCATCAGGGTAAGCGATGTCGTAGATAGCCTGGTTGGTCATCAAGTCAGCATTGTTGAAGAACATACCGTCGAAGCGGATACCCATAGTGAGTTTGAGGCGTTCGCTTGGGTTGAATTCGTCGCTGATAAGGAAGCCTGGCTTGTGGAAACGTACACGAGCAGCAGGATTAGTTTCACCACCGTAACCGTAGGTCAAACATACGATTTCAGGAGCAGCACCATTGATGAAGTCGTCAACGCTGTTGTAGCGGTAGTAACCTGTACCGTTACGCATGTATGAGTTGTCGGCCATTTGGTGTTCGTAGAATACACCAGCAGTGAGTTTGTGGTTGTCAAAGATGTAAGTGAAGTCGTCCTTAACTTGCCATACGGTGTTGTGAACGCCGTTGTTCCAAGTAAAGAGTTCATAACCGAGAGCCATGTAGTTGTTGTTTTCGCCAGAGCCATCGAGGATGTCGATGAATGGGAATTCAGCAGATTCAGAAGAGCGGATATCGTCCTTCTTGTCGAAGGTGATACGGAAGTTGTTAAACATATTGTCGTTCAAGCGGCTGTTGAGTTCAGCAGCTAATGAGTGAACGATGTTGTCCATGCCGTACATTGAGTTAGCGAACGACATTGAGTATTGAGATACACGACCGTAAGCAGAGCGTGTGCCACCGTCCATAGAAGAAGCGTTAGGAGTGTTCCAGAAGCGGTTCTTCACATAAGTGTAACGGAGGCTCAAGTGGTGCATGTCGGTGATGTTCCAGTCAATCTTGGCGAGCAACTTGTAGTTGGTCTCGTCGGCTGGCCATTTTGACCATGAACCAGTGTTGTAGCCATACTTGTTCAATACAAATTCACTCACGCGTTGCAAGTCGGCGTTAGTGGTGCGAGAGGTGTAAGTGTCGGCATTGCCCACACCGTTGTCAGAAGCACGCCAGCGGTTCACGACAGTAGGAATCTTTTGCATTTCACCAGACACGAAGAAGAACAATTTGTCCTTCACGATTGGACCACCGAGGGTTGCACCCCAAGTAGTGGTTTGGTCTTTGTCGCGCGCGCTTGGAATTTGCACACGGTCAACAGCATCGCCACGCATGTTTTCGTTGCGGTGATACATGTAAACACTACCCTTCACAGTGTTGGTACCACTCTTGGTAATAGCGTTCACACCACCACCGATGAAGTTAGACTGACGAACATCGAATGGAGAAACCACAACTTGCATTTCTTCGATAGCTTCGAGAGAGATAGGGTTGCCACCACCAGGAAGCTTGTCGGTCAAACCGAAGTCGTTGTTGAAGTTCGAACCGTCAACAGTAAAGTTAGCCATACGGCCGTCGCTACCAGCGATGCTCATACCATTGCCACCGTAAGGTGAAAGGCGAGTGAGCTCAGTGATGCTGTGGCTCACAGAAGGAAGGCTTGAAATCTGTGCACTGCTGATGTTGGTTGAAGCACCGGTTTTTTCAGCGGTAAACTTTGTACCAATAGCAGTAACCACAACTTCGCTCAGTTGAGTAGCGTCGTTGGTCATGCGCACAGGCACGTTGGTGGTTTCACCAAGTGCAAGTGTAATGCCTTCAATAGTCTTGGTCTTGTAGCCTACGTATGACACTTCCACGCGGTAAGGGCCACCAGTACGCATACCTTGGATGGAGAAACGACCATACACGTTAGACACAGCATTGTACTTAGTACCAGATGGTGTGTGAACGGCAGTAACCGTAGCACCAATCATGGTCTCATTGTTCTCGTCGGTAACAAGACCCGACATAGCCGAGGTAGTTACCTGTGCATTCATCGCAAATGCTGCAAACAGCATTACAACGAGTGACAAAAACTTGATTTTTTTAAGCATAAAACTTGGGTAAATTTATTAATAAAAAAATGAAATAGTTCTGGATATATAAAAGCCTATAGTAATAAACAACACACGCCACCTCATTAGTAGAGGCAGCGCATCATTTTTCCTTTTGCACAAATTGCACCATATATATACGACTTATGCGCACCAAGGTAATTATAATAACCTCGGATGTCGATAAATCGGATATTTTCATTCATTCGCATTTTGGGCGAAAACACCTAATTCTATAAATACTCCACAAAATTAATGCTTTTATTCTATTTTAACAAACACCAATAAAAATTTAACATACAATCGTTAAAATCCTTAATTTTCCACACCCAATAAAATACAATCACAGTAGGGACGTGATACTTCACGTCCGCCCAATCAGAACACAGCAAATTGATACTTAATAACTTACAACAAACGCAAAATATCACCACACATCGTTTTATGTAAAATCCAAGGTTAATTAACAGGCTTTTTACCGTCACAGCGAGGGCTTTCTTGGTTTTGTTATCGATCACCACATATTATAATAAGGTGATAAATGAGAAAAATTGAGTAACTTTGTAACCGTTATGATTATCTACAACACCACTTTTCACGTTAGCGACGAGGTTGAGAGAATGTTTCTCGACTACATTCGCCTGCAATATGTGCCCATGGCAACTGCCGACGGCATTATGAACAACCCTATCCTCACCCGTGTGATGGGAAGCGCACACGATGGCGGCATGAGTTATGCGCTGCAAATGCAAGCCGAATCGGTGAAAGAACTCCAAAAATGGTGTCTTGGCACTGGTAAAACGCTCTCGGCACGCATCTCCACCCACTTCGGCAACAGCGTGGTGGGATTTACCACTATGATGGACGTGATCGACATTAAATAACAATGGCAGAACTCAAACTCGAACACGATAAAATTATCATCGGCATCGACCCCGGCACGAATGTGATGGGTTACGGCATTCTTGGCATCAAGGGCAAAACACCGTCGCTCATTGCCATGGGTGTGCTGAAACTCAACGCCATGGAGGACCACTACATGCGCTTGCACCACATTTTCGAGCGTGTGACAAGTCTTATCGCACAATATCTGCCCGATGAGATGGCTATCGAAGCACCGTTTTTCGGTAAAAATGTGCAGTCGATGCTGAAACTGGGACGCGCACAGGGTGTGGCAATGGCTGCCGCCCTCAACCGAGAAATTCCTATCACGGAATATGAGCCACGAAAAATAAAACAAGCCATCACGGGCAACGGAGCCGCCAGCAAGGAGCAGGTCTGCACCATGCTTCAGCGCACACTCAACATCGCCCAGGAGGACATGCCTAAATTCCTCGACGCTACCGATGCCCTCGCAGCGGCGCTTTGCCACTACTACGAGAGCCAGAAACCGGTGTTTGCACGCGGTCCGAAGTCGTGGAAATCATTCATCGCCCAAAACCCCGACCGCGTGAAAAAATAATACAGTTTGTTGGTTTTTACCCTATTCGGGTAAGCACTTCAGGGAGTGCCGCAATGATGTCGGGGCGCACGGTGTCGTCTTCCTTGTCGGTCCAGCCACGAGCCTTAATCCAAAGCGTTTTGCAACCCAAACTTTCAGCAGGGAGAATGTCTTTTGTAAGGCTGTCGCCAATCACCATAATGCTCTCGGCAGGCAATTCGAGCGCGTCCACACCAAGGCGGAAAAGCGTTGGGTTGGGTTTTCTCACACCCACCACAGCACTCTCAATCACGCCCTTGAAATAGCGGCGCACATCAAAATCACGGAGCACACTGTCCACATTGCCATAGAAATTGCTCACCAACATCATCGGATATTTTGCGCTCAACGCCTCCAGCACTGGTCGGGCTTCCTCGATACACTCACGCGCCTGCTCGTAGCAGTATTGCGCCACCGCTCTCGCCTTTTCGGGAGCCTCAGTGGCATCCACCAGCCCTTGCTCCACAAGATAGCCAAACTCAATGTCCATCTTTTTCACGAGCAAGTCGTGGAAATTGTCGTTAGGAAGAATGTGGCGCACCTTGGCGAGTTCACGCTCAGCCATCACATACGCCTCACGGAACTGCTCCAGCGACACATTCACACCAGCTTTCTGGTAACCGTCCCAGATTACCCAACTCCAATGCACACCGCGGCTGTCAATCGTGCCGCCATAATCAAAAATCACACCTTCAATCATATTTTTTTCTTTTATTTTCACATTGATATACCACCTTTACGCTATAGCGTAAAGGTAAGGGTTTAGATGATGGAGATGAGGGATTTGCAGCGGTGCTCGTGGGAGATGATCATGTATGCCATCATGGCGTTGAGCACCACAAGTTCAAACGCAAAATACAACCATGGCATCTGGATAATCACCGAGATAAACATGGCGATGATGCGGGTGTTGAACGACAGCATGTTGGTATATTTCATCAATGGGAGCGACTTGGCACGGAAAGCGTCGCGGAACGCCTGAGGAATCTCGTTCTCGCCGTAACGCTCCTTCAACGCTTTGCGAAGGCGTTGCATGTTGGGCGTGAGCACTTCCTGGTTGGCGGTATAGTTGCGATACACCATCATGGTGAGTTTCTTCATGAAATTGCCACTCCAGGTGAGGTGGGCGTTTTCCTTGTCAAGAGCGTCGGTGCTGTCGAGTTCACTGCCTTCCTTGCCCTTCAAGAAATAAAGATGGAACTGGCGGTAATAGTCAGCCATGGCGGCTTGCTTAGCGTGGCAAGCACCAGCAGTCACGGCAAGCACCCAAATCACCCACTGATGGTCGGCGAAGAAGTCGGCACCCAACAGTTTGTCACCGAAGTTAATTTCACGGAACACGAGGGCGAAATAAATGGCAATGAACCAAAAGTCGCCGCTCACGCCATCGAGAATACGACCGATGCGTGAATACTGCTTGGTGAGACGCGCCAACTGTCCGTCGGCACTGTCGTAGGTATTCGCCCAAATAATGAGGAAGATACCCACATAGTTGAGCCACAAGTTGGCAGGCTCGGCAAAATAGAGCAAAATGCCACCACCCACGCCTAAAAATATAGAGGCAATGGTCACCACATTAGGCGTTACGCCCAACTTGGCAAACAGCCACGCCCAAGCGAATCCCAGCGGACGGTAGAAGAAGAGGTCGATATGCTCTTCGGTGTCCATCGACTTGAGCGACTGACGATATAGAGACTTGATTTCTTTAAATTCCATTTCTTATGATAATTTACTTTTTTTCTTGAGCCGATTTCACAATGGCTAATACGCGTTTTGCGATATATGGTGCGGCCTCGGTGCGGCATGGCGCAAAACTTGGCCAGTCGTTGAAGTCGATGATGCGAATCTGACCATCAGGAGCCACGATGCAGTCGCCACCATACACTTCCACATTCAGTTCGCTGGCTGCCTGCTGGCAGATGGCTTTAAAGTTCTTCTCATCGAACTTGATGCCTTGGCTTTTGCCGTTCACCTCTTCCCAGCCATATTTGCTGTGACCAGCGTCGAAAGGATAGAACCAGTAGAAGAATGGGGTGCCATTCACACCGTAGAACTTCACAAGGTCGCCCTCAAGGTGCACATTAATCACCGCACGCTTGATGCCACGGAGGAAATACTCCTGAAGCACTTCCTGCGCCTCTTCGGGGTGACGCACAAACGACACATCCTCCTTGTGCATGGCGTGGAAATCGCCACGCTTGATCCAGCAACTCTGGAAGCCGCTCTTTTTCAGCATGGGCTTGATTGCCTCGTCGGTGTTCACAATCAAACTTTCGGGATAAGGAATGCCATTGCCCAACAGAATGCGCGTCATGCGCTCACGAGTGCAGTTTTCGATGCCGAAGCCCGAATTGATAACGATTTTGCCAGCGTCTTCCGCCTTCTGCAAATTCTCAATCGACTTTTGCTCGCGGCACATGTTGAGAATCACATTCTCCTCCACGCCCTGATTGTTGAACTGTTCTTCACTATAAATGTTGACCAAACAACCGCGCTTACGCAATTGCTCGGCAGCTGCGTTAAGAATGGCTGCGTCGTTACCTATGTGATTAGGGGAATACGCACCAGCACGCATAATTGCAGCTATTTTAATTTCAGCCATAATCGCTAATTTATGTATTTATTCATTTATGAATTTCTGGGCCACGGCTATATCGCTTGCGTGGTCCACATCTATAATCTTATCGATGCTGTAGGCTTGGAGGTTGAAGCCCTCGTCAACGAGCGCGCGCTGGAAATTGCGCATTCTCGAAATGCCCTGCTCAATGCACTTGTCAAGCACAGGGAAAGCCTTGTCGGTGATGGCGTAGATACCACCCGACACATATTTCGCACCATCGTAAGCGGCATCGCGGAAAGCCTTGATGTGCATACTCGGCTCGTCCACCTCCACATACAGTGGTTTTTCGTCTTCAATAAATGGAGTCACCGCCCACATGCCATCGTGCTCTGTGTCGGTCTCGAAGGCGTCGATATAGCGAGCGAAATCCTGCTCACGGAAAATGGTATCTACGGTGGTGAGGCAGAATTTGCCCTTCTGCATCACTTTGCTCAATTCCCAAAAGCTGTGCATCGAACTCGGAGTGGTCTTCACCACCACATTGAGCGGCACAGGAAGTTGGAGTGTGCTCAGAAACTCGCGCACCTCGGTCATGTGCTCATTTACGATGATGCTGATGCTCTCAGCCTTGCATCGGCAGAAAATATTAATCAACCGCTGAACCATTGGTTCGCCATTGAGTTCAACGAGTGGTTTTGGTTTTGCCACGCCCTCTTGAGCCAGGCGTGAGCCTTCGCCAGCGGCGATAATTCCGTAATTCATATCTATTTTAAATCTAACCGTCAAAGAGCCACCAAGCCGAAGAAAACAGTTTTTTCCCAAAAAGGCGAAAGTGCCGTCTTAACTTCTCTAACTTCTTAACTCCTTAACTTCCAAAAATTCTAATTTCTAACTTCTAATTTCTTAAAAATCAATCTTTAGTAAGGTCGAGCACCACATTGTCTTTGCTGTGGTCGAAGTATTGCTTGCGCAGTGGGTTGCGGTAAGCCTCGTCGTAGCGGCGACGGTTGCGCACGATGTCGATGGCGGCATACACAGCCTGGCGCATCGAGTTTTCGTTTGCCACGCCCTTACCGGCGATGTCGTAGCCTGTGCCGTGGTCGGGGCTGGTGCGCACGATAGGCAGACCTGCGGTGAAGTTCACACCCTCGCTCATCGCCAAAGTCTTGAACGGAGCCAAACCCTGGTCGTGATACATGGCCAACACACCATCGAAGTGGCGATACTGCTCATTGCCAAAGAAACCGTCGGCTGCGTAAGGACCGAAGCAGAGAATCTTCTCATCGTAGGCTTCCTGAATGGCTGGGGCAATCACCTCTTTCTCATCCTTGCCGAGAAGGCCGTTTTCGCCAGCATGTGGGTTGAGCGAGAGCACGGCGATGCGTGGACCCTGAATGTTGAAATCACGCTTGAGCGACTTGTTGAAGATTCTCAACTTCTCCAAGATGCGCTCTTTGGTGATGGCGGCTGGCACCTCAGCCAATGGCTTGTGAATGGTGACGAGTGCCACACGCACCTTGTCGCAGAAAAGCACCATCAGCGCCTTTTCACCATCGCCAACGCTGGCTTCGAGATACTCGGTGTGGCCGGGGAAACTAAATTCCGAGCTTTGGATATTTTCTTTACTGATAGGTGCTGTCACTATCGCGTCGATATTGCCGTTCTTCAGGTCGGCGACAGCAGCCTCAAGAGCCAAAAATGCGGCACGGCCGGCTTGCTTGTCGGCTTTGCCCATTTCCACTTTGATGTCTTCCTCAATCACTTCCACCAGATTTGGCAGATGGTCCTTCAGTTGTGTGGCAGATTTGGTGATGTTGATTTGATATGCCTGCATATCGATAGCCTTGCGGTGATAGGTGAGAATTTTGCTCGACCCATAAATCACCGGAGTGCAAAGCTCCAGCATTGCAGAGTTTGCGAAAGTTTTCAAAATCACTTCGCAGCCAATTCCATTGGTGTCCCCTTGGGTAATGCCAATGCGTATTTTCTTTTCGTTTGCCATTAAAAGTTCGTTATTTCACTGGTAATGAGAGCAATGCCACAGGCACACTCCACACCATATTAATAATCTACAAATTTACACAAAAATCCCCACAACTGCAACCACAAAAGCCCCATTCCCTCTCCCCCACCCCAAAATCCCCAAGCAGCACAGAAAACGCCAGAAACACCTGAAACGCCTGAAACACCCGAAACACCTGAAACACCCGAAACACCTGAAACACCCGAAACACCAAGCACAGGCATCGGAGATGCCGTATCATGCGAAACACCATGCAAGCGAATGAAGCTCCGCAGGAGCGAATGAGCGCAGCTTGGTGACCGCGCGCCACACCCCACGCCGAGCCTCGGAGAGGGTCGCTTATGATTCCGACGCAGCAAATTCCGAACGCATAAAGGTAAAAACAGAGAGCAATGATTCCTACACCAAAACGGAGCATAATTACCAACAAGTCGTAGGGACATGCCTTCGGCATGTGTACTATCCTGATTTTGGTTGACCGTTTTGGGTGCTATCCCTGATGGGAGT
>OIYS01000421.1_pt1 | contig 30274 bp, 19 predicted proteins | sample 1588271 | NCBI WGS metagenome assembly OIYS01 (sample SAMN03283286) | human gut metagenome | biome: human-associated habitat; material: feces | host: Homo sapiens | place: Peru | collected 2012
GTTTAAAATTTTATGCATTTAATGATTTTGGAAGTGATAAGGTAAATTTAATATTAGACCATAATACTACAGCTACTATTTTTTGGAATTCAAGCGGGAATAATGTAAATGGACCAATTGAAGTACTAGACAAGTTAAAAAGTGATACCTCATCATGGAAAGGAACAATAACCCCATCGAATTACACAATGGACCAAACAGGGCAACCAAGTGGTGCAAAGTATACAATAAATTATAATGACTATAAAGCAAGATTAATAACAGCGAATGAAGTTGCTCAAATTACTGAAAATACATCTTGGGATGAGAAGATTGATGAGAGTGATTTTTACTTTGATTCTAAGACAAGTACAGCAAGCAATACATGTATAGAAGGAAACACAAAAGGATGCAAGTATGGATGGTTATATGATAGAACAAACACAAGTTGTACAACATATGGATGTTCAAATAATTCAGACGTATCAACTGGTGGATATTGGACAAGTGCTTCGGAAGCTTACATCACTGGTGGGTTTATTCAGGCTTGTGGAGTACTCTACATTGGTCGCGCATACCATGATACCGTTGCAGTCCATCACTACAACTTTGGCGTACGTCCAGTAATAGAAGTTTTAAAATCTAATCTCTCATAAAATGATAGAGTTATCTATCTTTTTTTTAAACTTTGTAAAAATTATATACAAATAATGTACTATGTGATACAATATAATTAAGAGAATGGAGGAATTGTATGATAAAAAATTCAAAATTAGGTTTATATTTGATTATTTTAGGAGAATTTTTATATTTTTTATATAAATTTCTAAGTCCTAATATGACTGGTAATGTAGGTGATTTTTTATCTGGTTTAATGCTTGGAATATCTATAGGTATAAATCTACTTGGAATTATTATTTCAGTAGCAAGTCTAAACAAAAAAGATTAGGAGTAAATATGGATAGAAAAGAGTTAATTAAATTAATAGAAAGTATAAAATTATCAAAAGAAGAATTTGTAATACTTTCATCATCCAATTTAGTAATAAGAGGAATAATGGATAGAGCTAATGATTTAGATATTGCTGTTACAGATAAAGGTTTAGAAAAATTAAATAATAATTATAATTTAATAAAAAAAGATAATGGTTGGCATATTGTAACTGATAAAATAGAGTGTATACAAGATAATATGGATGGTAAAAAAGAAAAAATTGGAGAATATTATCTTCAAGATATGTTAGATTATTTAAAGTTTTTAGAAGAAAGTAATAGACCAAAAGATAAGGATAGAATTGATATTGTTAAAAGTTATATAAGGAGAAATTATGGAAAATGTAATAGAGGTTAAAAATTTAACAAAGAGATATAAAAAATTAACTGCTGTAGATGATATATCATTTAATGTAGGTAAAGGAGAAATTATAGGACTTTTAGGTCCAAATGGTAGTGGTAAGTCAACAACTATAAATTGTCTGCTTTCTCTTATTAAATATGATAAAGGTAATATTAGAATATTTGGTAAAGAGATGAATCCAAATTCCTATGATATAAAGAAAAAAATAGGTGTTGTATTTCAAGAAATAGCTGTTTTTGAAGAATTAACAGTTTATGATAATGTTGATTATTTTTGTGGATTATATATAAATGATAAAAAATTAAGAAAAAAGTGTGTTATAGATGCGATCAATTTTGTAGGACTTTCCGAATTTAAAAATTTCTATCCTAAACAGTTGTCAGGTGGTTTAAAAAGAAGATTAAATATAGCATGTGGTATTGCTCATAAACCAAAACTATTATTTTTAGATGAACCTACAGTAGCAGTAGATCCTCAAAGTAGAAACAATATATTGGATGGAATAAAAAAATTAAGAGATAATGGTACTACTATTCTTTATACAACTCATTATATGGAAGAAGTGGAAATACTTTGTGATAGAATTATTATACTTGATAAAGGTAAAATAATTGCTGAAGGAACTAGTGATAAGTTAAAGAGTCTTGCTAATATAGAAGAAAAAATAACAGTAGAGCTAGATGATATAAAAAATAGTATAATAGAAGAAATAAAAAAATTTAAAACTGTTGATAGTGTAAATTTAAATAAAAATACATTAATAATTATATATAAAAAAGGCAAAGATAATTTGGGTGAACTTATAGATTATTTAAAATTAAACAAAATTAAGTATAATAGAATATTTTCAGAAAGACCAACTTTAAATGATGTATTTCTAGAACTTACTGGAAAGGATTTAAGAGATTAATGTTCTTTTTAAATTTTAAATATTCTTTAAAAATTTTATTAAGAAATAAAGCACTTATATTTTGGACATTTGCCTTTCCAATAGTATTAGCGACTCTATATAATATGGCATTTTCTAATATAGAGAAAAAAGAGACCTTAAGTATAATAGATATAGCTATAGTAAATAGTCATGATTTTGATAATAATGTAATGTATAAAGATGTTTTTAATTCGTTATCTAATAAAGATAATGAAGATAGATTATTTAATATTAAGTATACAAATGAGGAAAGTGCTAAAAAATTATTAGAAGAAAAAAGAATAGAAGGTTATTTAACATTTGATAATGATGAAATCAATATAACTGTATCCCAAAGCGGTATAAATGAAACTATAATAAGAAGTGTTGTAGATGAAATTAAAAGTAATACTGAAATATATAATACTTTAATTAGTAAAAATATGGATTCAAGTGATTATAGTATATTAATAAAAAATATAAATACTGAAATTAATAATACTAAAGTTAAATTAAATAATAAAACAAGTGTTAATATTAGTTATACTATGATAGAGTATTATAATTTAATTGCAATGGCAGCTCTTTATGGGGGATTAATTTCCATGTTTATAATTAATGGTAAACTTGCTAATACAAGTAGTGTAGGAAAGAGAGTAAGCATATCACCTATTAAGAAATTAAGTATGTTATTGGGTAGTTTACTTGCAAGTTTTATAGTTCAATTAATAGGTCTATTATTACTATTCTTATATACTATATTTGTAATAAAAGTAGATTATGGTAATTTATGTTTAGTTCTTTTATTATCAATTTTAGGTGTATTTGCAGGTCTTAGTTTAGGTATTGCAATTGCTACAAAATTAAAAACAAGTGAAGGAGCTAAAACAGGTGTATTAATTTCAATAACAATGCTTTGGTGCTTTTTAGCAGGAATGACAGGTATTACTATGAAATATGTTATAGATAAAAATATACCATTATTAAATATAATTAATCCTGCTAATATGATTACAGATGGATTTTATTCATTATATTATTATACTTATTTAAATAGATTTTATTTTAATATAATAAGTTTAATTATATTTTCTATTATTATGATTCTTATATCTTTAAATGACTTAATAAGGAGGCAGTATGACAGTATTTAATACATTTTGGAAAGTAGTAAAAAAATATAAAGGTACAATAATTCTTTATACTGTTATGCTTATTATATTTGGAACAATTAACATATCTACTAATAAAAATACGCATGAATTTACAAATAGTAAACCAGATATTTTTATAGTAAATGAAGATACTAATATAGGTATTACTAAAAATTTAATAGATTATATGAGTTCTAATTCAAATATTGTAAAAATAAAAAAAGAAAGTATAGATGATGCTATATTCTATCGTGATATTAGTTATGTAATATATATACCAAAAGGTTATAGAAAAGCTATTTTAGATGGAAAAGATGTAGAACTTGATATAAAATCTTCTGGAGATTATAATGCTAGTTTAGCACAAATGTTACTAAGTAGATATTTAAAAGTACAAAGTATATATAAAAATTATGTAGATACAGAAGATGAATTAATAAATCTAATAAATAATAATTTATCACAAAAAACAAATATAGAAATATTATCTAAGATAGATACAACAGAATCGTCTAATTTAACAAAATATTTTAATTTTGCAAGTTACAGTATAATGGCTGTTGTTATATACATTGTATGTTTAGTACTTACTAGTTTTAAAGAAAAAAGTGTTAATAAAAGAATAATTATAAGTAGTATGAATTATAGAAAACATAATAAACTTATATTACTTTCAAGTTTTGTTTATAGTTTAATAATATGGATATTATATTGCATATTAGGTAGCGTATTACTTAAAACTAATATGTTTAATATACGAGAATTTATTTATGTTTTAAATTTATTCTTATTTACATTTTCATCTTTAACACTCGCACTTTTAATATCAAATCTAATAAATAATAAAAATGCAGTAAATGGAATTGTTAATGTAGTCGCACTTGGTTCAGCATTTATTTGTGGAGCTTTTGTACCAGTACAATATTTACCTGAAAATGTATTAAAGTTCGCACATATATTTCCATCATATTGGTATATCAATTCAAATGAATTATTATCCAGTATAGATATTATAAACACTAATTCATTAAGACCAATATTTATAAATATGATAGTTATTATAACTTTTTCAATACTTTTTATAATATTAAACAATATTGTGTCAAGTAAAAAAAGAAAATTATAAAATATATTAAAAATAAAGAAATATGTTATAATTAATATGTATTGATATAGAGGTGTTTATGAGAAGTTCAAAAGAAACAGAAGATTTTCCTTATAAATTAAGTGTTATGTGTTATTTTGAGGTCGATAAAAATGGTAATATTAATCATATACCACATAAAAATAAATGCGATATAGCTGGAGTAATAGAAGCATTTAAAAGAGCTGATAAGGGATTAACTAAGATTTATGCAGTATGGCCAGGTAATTGGCGTAGTGATTTATTTATAATAGATGATTTAGAGAAATTTGCTGAAGAATTTGAAATATTTACAAAAGTTTAAAGGTTTATCAAATGATAAACTTTTTATTGTATTTTATATTATTATTTGTTATAATTTTTATAGCAAGATAGGTGACAAAATGAAAAGAAAATTATTAATAGTTTTATTATTTTTAACAATGTTTATAAATGGTAGTGTAATGGCTGCTAATGTAAAGATAGAAACAAATGTTACAACTGGATCAAGTGGAACAAGTAATACTTGTACAACAGGTATATGCTGTGGTACCTATGGCGTTGGCGTAAGTGGTGATTATAACGATGGAATAAGAGTTATTTTACTTAATAGTTCAAATAATAGCGAAATAAAACGTAAAGACTTGTGGTTTACGAAAGCAAAAGCAAAAGCCGCTAGGGCAAATGAAAATGATAATATAGAAACTATATATAATAGTTTTAAAACAGCACAAAACAATAATATCTATGTGGAGGATGTATTTTATTATGCTGGGTTTATAAATTATTTGGATGCTGATAAAGTAGAAGAAATTCTTAGAAAATTAGGTTATAATCTTAATAGTGCTAAAAATTATTATATTGTAATAGAGCCAATTTTTATGTTGGAATATAAATATTATTCTATAGTACCACATCATACAGGAAATATTGCTGAAATATCTAAAAAGTTGTATGATGGTGATGGATGTGGAACTAATGAAGTTTGTAAAAAATATTCAAGATACTATTACTATAAAGATTACGAGGATTGTATAGGCAAAGCAGGTGGAGGACTTTCAGGTTCCTGCCAAAATTGGAGTGTATTAAAAAACTATTTAACTACTTTTATGCTTAATGAGACATATGGTAAATATACAGATGGGAGTTCAAAAACTTATGTCGCTGATATGATAGATTCTTATTCAACCAATAAATATGGTAAGGGTATTATTGTTATAAAAGAATATATAAGAAAAGGTAATTTGACTATAAATAAAACAAAAAAAGATGGAACAATGATTGTTGGTAAAGATGCTAAATTTAATATATATACGGGTGACGGTTGTGAAAATTTTAAACAGGAAGTTACAATAAATGGTTCAGGTACAATAGAACTTGAGGTAGGAAATTATTCTTTTAAAGAAACTGTTGCACCTGGAAGTTATAAAAAAGATGATGAATGTCGCAATTTTACAATTAAACCTGGTGAAACAAATACCAAAAATATAGAAAATGAATCAACTTGCGAATCTGAATTTGATGAATTGGTTGGATGGCAGAGGACTGATCCACAAATAAGATTAGGTTTATTCAATAAATATTTAAATAGAGCAGAAGGAGCTCCTTATCAATTATTGAATTTTAATAATGTAACTAATCCTTGCTCTGCTACAAGAGATTGTGGAATGGTTTATAATTCAACTTGTACAAATACGAATATAAAATATAATGGATTTAATTCCAATAATTTATCTTGCTATTCAACACTTGAAAGTGTTGATAATAAAAAAGCATACTGTGTTTATGAATATAATTATAATAGTGCTTTTCTAAATGCATATAATAAAAATTCTTTTGTAAATGCAGGAAGAATAATATTTCAGGATTTGGATAATTTAGGAACGGGTTATTTACAAAAAAGATGTTATTCATATGATGGAAGTGCTGATTATAGTGGTGGATTTAATTATACAGATTATATAGATAGTGTAAGTATATTAAATCAAAAATTAGATTATGATGTAACAAATATTGAACCTATAAATAATGATAAAGAATATATTGGTAGAAGAAATATTAAATATTCAAAAATAAATTATATAGAAAAAGTCTCAGGATTATCTAGCGATAGATATTGTATAGAAGGGGAATGTATAAAAGTAAGTGGAATAGTAACTCGTTTTGAGAATGATATAAATAGTAGTGATAACTTTAATATAAATTTCACACCAGATGTAAGAGTAACTGGAACATATTTAGATTTATTACAAAAAGATAATTCAGATTTTTCTAATAAAGTAAATCAAAGCGATTATTGTAGTTACACATTTGATAAACAAATGATAAAAGATAATAAACCTAATCTAGAGTTTAGAATAATAGATACAAGAAACCCATTTCCAGGAAAAACAGGCGAAGGTAGAATAATAGGAAGTAATTGGTGCGATGGTGAAGGCACTTGCACAAGTGTAGGAATAGAGAATTACAATAATTTAACGACTATACAAAATAATATAATCAATAGAACAAATAGTAATGGAATAAATGGAAATGGAGATAGAGTAGCGCCAAAATATATAATTGATTTAAACTATAGTTCAATAAAAGATATAAGAGAATATAATAATAATCATGACTATAGTAATTTTTCTCAAGTTTGTGATGGTGAACAAAAATGTGGTAGTAGATTTTTAAGTGAAATAAAAAATAAAAATTATATGGTTACTACAAATTAAGTTAGAAAATAGAAAGTAAAAAATTCTATTTTTTTTGTAAAATAATTCCCAAACAATTGTTAATATGTTATAATTATGTTATTAAGATAGTTGTCGAATGGTATGGTGATAATATGGAAGAATCAAAAACAAAAAAAAATAAATATATAAATGAATTCCCATTAATAATTATGGTAGTGGTAGCTGTTATTGTTATAATTCTTGTTAATGTATACTTGAATTTTAGACCATATAAAACAATTGATAAAAAAGGTTATGCAGTATTATCTGAAAACATGACTTATAACTTAATGAATAATAATACTGTTAATGATACCCTAAATGTAGGAGTAGTGGGTGTAAATAGTGGAGATTCTATATATAAACAAGTAGATTCTTATTACGTAGGGGAGAAAGACAAAAAGGAAATAGATATGGATTATCCACTTTATAGTATAGATGGGCTTACTATTTATAGTATAACTGATAATTTTACTCTTATAGATAGAAATTTTAATAGGGTAGCAGGATATCCTGGCCTTAGTATTACTTCAGGCATTCTTTATAATGATGGAGATACAGAACCAGCAGATGATATAGATTATATTTTTGCTCATTTAAATAATTCTGTGTTACTAGGACTTCAAACTATTACAATAAAAACAGTATATAATGAATATAATATTCCAATAAATAGTCCAATTTATTTTAATACTAAATATATAAATTATTATGTGTTTGACGGTGAAAAATTTAATTATAATAGAATAGATGATATTTATTATGATTCTTTAATAAAAATTGGAGATGTTTCTTTAACTTATGAAGAATTTCTTTTAAAAATGAATTTAGTTAAAAAAATAGATAAAGAAGAAGACAATACCATAGATGATAATAAACCTGATGAGGTTCCTATAAAACAAGAAGATGATAAACAAGATGATGATACATTTATCAAACCTACAGTTAGTATAACTGATTTCAAAGTTAATGTTTATTCTATAGAATCTGTTATGACAATAAATGATCCATCAGGGGTTATAACAACAAATCCAACATTTGAAATATACAAACCAGATGGAAAACTTAATTCAAGAAAAAAAGTAAGTAATAATGGATTATTTGCAATTACAGGATTGAATTCTAATACTGAATATAGTATAGTTGGTACTTATAAATATAAGAATAAACAGGGTATAACTATGGTTGTTACATTCTTTGAAGGAAAAATAAAAACAAAAGATATATCAGAATTAGAAGCAATTAATCTTGATTCAGATGTCGGAGATAGATATTCAAATAAAATAGAAATAAAAGATTTAACTATTTTAAATTCAGATAATGAAGCTTTAAGGGGTGTAAAAAAGATTGTTTTAAGTGTTTGGAAAACTGGAAGTTCAAATAAAACTAATTTTAATTTATCTTATTCTAAAATTAGTTCCTTAATTAAGGGTAAACCAACAGTTGTATCAACTACTAATTCATTAGATTCTAATACAAGTTATAATTATGAAATTAAATTTTTTGATGGCGATTCTAATGAACTTAAAACAACAGGAAAAGATAGTGGTGTAATAAGAACAACAAAGGAAGTTCCTACACTAAAATTTAATTCAGATATTAATAAACAAACAAATGATGTTAAATTAACAATAACTACCTTAAATAAAGATGATATTTATATAAGAGACTATAATTATAAATTATATAGTTATTCTGGAGTATTAATAGATGAAGGTAGTTTAAATTATGAGAATAAATATCCTAATAATTTATCTTTTAATAATTTAGATTATGATACAAATTATAGAATTATTATAACAGGTACTTATGATTTGGAAGATGGAAAAGGCTTACAGGAGTTTTATGAGGAAAAAACATTTACAACTGCAAGTTTAGACACTCTTATTAATGCATGGTATGATCAAAATACTAAAATAGTAACATCAAATTCAATACAAGCTAAAATCTATATAGGATCTAAAACACCAATTTTGGATAAAGAGGATACGGAAATTACTATATATTTAAAAGATAAAGATGGAAATGATATTTTAGATGAAGAAGGCAATTTAAAATATTATAATACATATAAAAATTTAGAGAAAAATGGCTCATATTATAATGTGGATTCTTTATTTGAAGGATTAGAATCTAAAACTGAATATATTATGGCCTTAAAAATAAAAATAAAACAAATAGAAAAAGATGCTTATATATTTAAAAATATGAATCCACCTATAACGACATTGGATCAAGAGGCTTATGTTAATGTACGATATAAAAAGCTTATGGGTGAGATGCTGGATTTATCTTTTGATGTTGTTGATTTAGACCGTTTAATAGATGAAAGTAAAGTTAATATAGAGATATATGAAGGCTTATACGATAATATAGAAAGTATAAATTCACAATACATATATAGGAGTGTTCAACAAATAGAAAATACTCATGACGATAAATATTCTAATATAACAAATATAAAATTAACATTAGATGGATATTCTTCAGACTCTTATACAATAAAAATAAGTGCAAAACCATATAATGGAGTAGATGTAGAGCAAGTAATACCAATAAAGTCTAATACTGAATCTGAAGATGGATTTGTTTACTTGATTCAAGTTGACAGAAATGTTAAGACTAAATTGGAAATGTATCAACAAAAATTATCTGAAGATAAATCTAATTATTTGACTGAAATAAATGTAAAATATAATTTGGGTGAAATGACCTCAAATTTATATGGCATTGATTGTTTTAATGGGAAATGTAATGTTATAGGATATATAACACAAGATATAACTGAATCAACACCATCTGGTAAATTTGTACCTATTAGTGATAAAAATTCTACCTTTGATTCTTTAGAACCAGTAACAGAAGTTTCTGATTTAGGTGAAGAGAGAAAATTCTATAAAATTAGAATTAAATTTAAGAATGAAAATAAAAAAGAAAATCAAGGAGAGCATAAATTTTATGTAGTACTTGAAAAAAATGCAGCAACAAATTTAGCAAATTTTTCAAAAATAGAAGAAACAGATTTAAATTATTTATATATATTAAGTAGTTTAGACTATACGACAGAACATGATATTTACAATATAAGTAGTGTTGATAATTTGTATTCAATAAAATCAAGTGAACATTATGTAGTAACTGAAAACCTAGATTTAAAAAAAGAAGATGGAACATTTTATCCAAATACGAATCATAGATTTTCAAATTTTAAAGGGTCTATAGATTTTCAAGGATATAAATTAACACTTTACAAAAATAATGATTCAAGTCCAACTTTGTTTTATAGTGTTTCTAAAACAGGAGTTTTAAAAAATGCTTTGGTTTATTATGAATTAGACTATGCTGGAGTAATTCAAGATTTAGCTGGTTTGGTGCAATATAATTATGGAACAATAGAAAACTTTGTTATCCATGTAAAACAAAATAATACTACTGGTAGTGCTAATAAAATGGGGCTTTTGGCTAGATTAAATTATGGAACTTTGAAAAACTTTGTTATATATTTAGATACTGATATATACACATATGGCGTATCCAGTTTGGTAAGTTATTATAATTATCCTGGGGCGAAAATTAAATACGGTGCAGTTATTCCAAAGAATGACAGTAAAATTTATTTGAAAGATATTACTTCCAGTCATGGTACGTTTACTTATTATAATGAAGGTGTCGTTTCAAATGTTTATAATTTAACAGATGTTTTATCAACAGAAGAAAATTATGTAAAAGGTTCATCTGGAATTGCCTTTATATCAAAAGAAAATCGTAATTCTAGTACAATATATAATACACTTTCTGTTGCAACTTCAACACATAATTCGACAACTAATGGTCCAAGCATATACTCTTCTAAAGGAAAGGTAAGTAATAATTATTATGTTGATACTAATTCTTTAAATTATTCTTATAAAAATGGTTTTAACAAAAAAATTAGTAAAGCTTCGCTTAGAAATGCAGGTGTACTTGATGTTATTTTAAATACGGATAGTGAACCAGAAGCTGGAGACAAAGATCCTTATTCTATTACTTCAGGATATTATCCTATAGTAAACATGAGTGAATTTATGAAAGAATATCAAGTACCTATAGAAATTACTTATGAACTTAAAGATTCAACTATAGATATAATATCAACAGAAGCTATTAAAGATAATAGGGAAGATGGTGTAGCTAAGGTTAGAGTATATATAAGTAACCCTAATAAATTGGAAATAACAAACATTAAAGTAGATAAGGCGACTGCACAGATATGTACAACTTGCGAGAATGAACTTGAAAATGGTGGTTATGATGAAAATTATCAAATATCAAATTTAATTTTAAATTTGACCATAGATAATGAAAATGAGCAAGCTTTATCAAATTATGATATTTTAAGTATGACTTATAAAACGTCTTTAGGAGATGAAGTAACAAAGTCATATTATACAGATTCTAATCCAAGAATAATAGATATTACTTTATATAAGCGTGTTGCAAGTTATGAAGGATTAATAAGTGCAATTAATAGTAATAGTAATATATATATGCTTGGCAATATTAGTTTAAATAATAATACTGAGGTTGGAGGTTCGGCTTGTTTAAATCAAGCTCAAAATGAAAATTATAATGAGATTAATTCTAATTGTTTGCCGAAATTGGAGACTTATTCAGCGAAATTTGATGGTAATCAACACACAATAGACTTTGGAAATAATAACATAAAAAGGGGATACTTCTTCTACGGATATACTGGTGAACTAAGTAATTTACAAGTAAAAAATATGAAATTAAGCTCAAGTGAATACTATATAGGATTTATAAGATTAACAACTTTAGCAAAAATCGATAATGTTGATCTTACTGATTTAGATATTTTAGCAGATAGGAGAGGAATAAACAATACAACTACTGTTTATCTTGGTAGTTTAACAGCTTATTCAACAGGTTCAGAATTTGATAAAATTTCAGTAAATAATGCAACTATTAATAAAGATAGTAGTCAAAATGGAAAATTATATCGCTTTAATGTAGGCGGAATAATTGGTTATGGACTTGACGGTAAAATAAGTAATAGTTATTCTTATAATTTGAAATTTAATGCTACATATGATACTTTAATTGGATATCAAACTGTAGGCGGAATAATAGGTTACGCAAGTGCAACTTATCCTAATTCTATCGACATTAATAATTGCTATTCAACAGGGAAAATTGATACTGAACTTCCAAATGTAGGTGGAATAGCAGGAACAGTTTCTAGAGGAAAAGTGAAAAATAGTTATAGTTCAATGACCTTGCTTAGCCAAGGTTCAAACGTAGGTGGAATAGTTGGGAATTATTTGAAGCGCTTATCTATTTCTGGCTCAATCTCTAATAATTTGTTTGTAGGAACAATATTAAATCCAAAAGAAAAACCAAATTATGATTCAATAACATATTTAGATGCTGTTAAAACTAATAACTATACTTATATTGATCTTTTAAATAACAATCAGTTTTTAAAATCTTTTACCGAGCCTAATAATGGTATATATGAACAAACAGAAGAAGGAATAGAATATTTACCATACTTATCTAACTCTTCATTTGTAGAACAAAATGTAAAAGATAAAAAAGTCGGAGAAAAATCAGATCAGGATTTTGATTATTCAATTGAATATGTAATAGATGAAGGATGTTTAGATAAATTAGATTTACCTTTTAAGGAAGATAATAGTTATAGAAATGCTTGTGCTACAAGTGCTATTTTAAAAACTAATAAAGAATTATATGTAAAAGAAGGTAAAAATAAATCTAAAAATTTGGAGATTAATTCTCTCCAAAAAGAAGATGAGTATTATCGCTACGAAATTAAACCTACCAATAATGTATACTATAGTATTTATGAAGTAGAGGTAGAAAATGAAAATAGAAATGAAAAATTAACTGTTAAATTTTTCAAACATATAGAGTCTACTAGCGATTGGGATAGTTTAAACTTTTTAACTAGTGGTGGATATGATAGTAAATATCAAAATATTTTGTTGCTTGATGATATAAAAATAGAACCAGATGGTAATATAGATAAACAAATTTATTATAATGGTAAAGAATATCAAAATAGAAATATTTTATCGGTTCAAAAAAGTTTGGATAATTTTTATGGCAATAATAAAACAATTAGTGTATCTGAATTAAATGACAATCATTATACTGATAAAGATTCGATAAGGAATTCGCTTATATATTGGCTTGATGGCACTATGAAAAATGTAAAATTTAATTCTATAAAAATATCTGGACAAAATAGTAATTATAGTGCTATAGTTAGATTTAACAATGGAACAATTACCAATTGTGATTTTAAATCAATAGATATAATAAATTATGCTAATGTTGTTGGAATAGTAGGATTAAGTAATGGATATATATATAGTGTTACAATGGATGATATTAGAATGAGAGGAAGGTATTATGTAGGCGGTTTGGTTGGATATTCTACTAGTGAAGATAAAGAATCAAATATTCATATTAAAGACATAATTGCTTCCAATGTTACTATTGAGGCTTATTCACATTTGGGTGGAATAGCAGGCTATATAGATTATTTTATATCGGATATTAAACTAACCAATGTTACAATACAAGGTTATGAGGGACTATGGTTAAATACAGATACTGTTAATTCATATATTAGACCTAGACAGTATGTAGGTGGCATTGTTGGATATGGTGACTGTGTAAATTGTACTTTGAATTCTACTAATGATAAAATTAATATAATATATATTGACAAAGCATCTCACGTAGGTGGAATTACAGGTAGCCTTCGTACTCATATGTATCTTAACAATTACAACGTAGAAAATTTACTAATAACATCAGATCCTAATATAATAAATCCACCGGCAAAATTGCATGAAACATCAGGAGAATCTACTTATGTAGGAGGAACATATGGGTATGGATATTATGGACGATATGATTATGCAACAAATGTAGTAATTGCAAGTACAACAAGTGAGAAATTTGGAAAAAATTTATCTGAATTAACACCGTCTGATTTGGCAAATTCTTTATCAGATTCAACTATAAGAAATAGAGCATATGAACCTTTAAATGCAAATATAGTTGGAGGCATAGGCGGTTTTATGTATTCAATTCAATATTCATATTTAAAGAATTCACTTATATATGCTAAAAAAAATACAGGTGGAATGGCTGGATATATTGGAACATATTACTCACATGAAACGTTTAGAAATGTAGTTTCAAATTCTTTCATTGCTGTTTCTGAAAATGCTGCTGGTGGTATATTGGGTAAACATGATACCATAACAGATGGTCCGGCAAATTTTAGGTATAACATAGTATTAAATACAAAAATTAGTTCTAAGTATTCATCTGGAGGAATAATAGGTTATATTAATAATTCAACTGATTATTCACAAAATATTTCATTTTCTAATAATTTAGTTGAAGGATGTATTATAGAAGCAGATTCTAATGAAGGAACTGCTGGAGGATTAATAGGAAAAATTTATAAAACACCACAATCTCAAGATAAAAAATATAATAAATCATTGTTCTATGGAGATTTAATAGGTAAAAATGTAGGTTATGGATTTGGACAAATAGAAAACTTAGTTCCATCAGCATCCTATGTTAATATATCTAATGCATTTGATTTATCTAAGGAAAGTAAGTTCATGGAATACTCTGATACTAATGAACCTTCAGAAATCCAAATTAATACACCATCTGATTTAAATAGTTTTGTAGGTTCTCAGGGTATTTATAAATTATCAAATATCTACTTTCCAGTATTTGTAGAAGGAAATTCAAATCCACAAATAAGTGATGAAGAAAAAGTAAAAATTCCGAATGCAACGACACAAACTACAAGATTGATGGCTCCACAAATGCGTATGATGAGAAATTATGCTGTAGCATACTCTAATCCAATTAAGATAAAATATGACGTGTATGCTAGTGATGTGGATAAAATAAATATTGAATTTTCAAATATAGATCCAAATAGTTATTTCTGGTATGAAATAGGTGATTATAAATCTGATGATATTAGTATAAATAATAGAGTTTATACTATAAGTTATGATTATAAGTCTCCGATAAAAATTTATGTTTCAAATGGAAGTAATTACAAGACTAGTACTATAGAGCCATCCAAATTATCAAAGAAGATTAGTTTAGTTGGAGATTCGGTATATTATATTAATAATGGTATTTTATATGGAGAAGAAAATTCTATAATGGGAAGTTTTATAAATTTATATAACAATAAAGTATTAACTAGTGATAATAGTATCTATTATATAGATACAAAAGAATATGTTGATAGTTATGTGGATTATAGTATTTTAGAAAGTGTGCCTTTATATTCATTTATCTACAATGAAAAACATATAAATACATATTATAATTTTACTGATATAGATGGCAGTATCCAAAATTATCAAGTTCTTGTAAAAAATGGTGTATTAAGCATAATTGATTCATCCCTTGATAATAAAAAGAATTCTTACATAATTGATAATTATAATAATAATGAAATTCAAATTATTCTTGATAATAAAGGTGAATTATATAGTTTGAAAAATAATATAAAATATCCTTCAGATCTAGTAAATAAGGATATTGAAGAATTATTCACAGATTTATATTCATCATCAACAATAGCTGTTATAAGATATAAAAATGAAGGAATATATGCATTTAATTATCAAACAGGTGAGTTAGTGTTTACTAATATAACTAAAGATAAGAGTTTCTTAGAATATATAAAATCTAAGTTATCAGAAGATTCTAGAGAAGAAGTTATAAAAAATTTATCAAAATCAACTAATTATAAAAACATGGAAAAATTAAAGATAAAAATAGAAGAAATTTCAATTAGCGATGCTAAAGGAAAAATAACAGGAAATAATTCTATAACATCAAGTGGTAAAAATTATACTATGGTATATAATGCAAATACTAAAAAGTATGATATTTATAATTTAGAGGAAGTATTAACTTCTCCTGAAAGCATAACAACAGAGAATGATAAAATAAATAGTGATTATGAATTAGTAGAATTCTATAATACTTCTCATACTACTAAACAAGAAAAATCCTTAAGTGGTATAATAATATTTACTCTTTCAATTGTGTCAATTTTTGGAGCTTTATATTTGTTAATAAATCGAAAAAGATTAAGAGGTGTATCATGAAAAAATATATAAAATATTTAATTCCTTTAACTCTTATATTTATACTTTCAATATTAATATTTATAGTTAATATTAATAATAATAATTTAGAGAATAATTGTTATGGAAAAATAAATATAGAAGATATTTTTAATGATATTAATAGTTTTAATAAAGATCAATTTGTGATTATTGAAAATAGTGAGGCAACAAATTATTTACCAATTGACTATAGTAAAGCAAATAAGTATATAGTTGGCGTAAATGATCAATCTAATGAATTCATAGTAATAATAGATAAATTAGATAAAATAGAGTATAATCTTTTAAACCAATACATAGATAAACTAAATGAACAAATAGGAGAATATGCATTAAAATATGGATTAATGAAGGAAAAAGATTATATAATTGTTACAGCTTTAAAAGAAGAAAATTCATCTTATTTAGGGATTCTTAGAAGTTATGTTTATTGCGAATAAAAATCTAGAAAAATTCTAGATTTTTTTTTGTTAAATCCAAATAAAAATATTGAAAAAAAAGAAAAAATCATATATAATGATAATATAGGTATAAACTTAAAAGTAGGTGAGACTATGAAAACAAAAATTAAAATAATTATAATTACAATAATCGCTTTGATAATGTTAGTATTAGGGTTAATATTGGCTATAAATACAAAAAAGGAATCAATAAAGAATTTCCAAGATGGCGGATATATTATAAGCAATGTTTATAAAAAAAATAATGATAGTGAAATTAACAAAATATATTTTGATGCTAAAGCACAATATACAAAACATTCTAATGACGAATATAGTTTTAATAATTCTGATGGAAAAAAGAATGTAGTTACTCAAGATAATTTTGTTCACTACAATAATAACTCTATAATGGCTTTAAAAGATGGAGTTGCGATTGATTTAACAGATATAGATTCTAAAATAATATCTTATTATAATATTTTTTCTGAATCTATATTGACAAAAACTTCAAAAGGGTATGAAATTAATAATTTAAATGAGAACTTAAGTTTTCAAAAATTATTATTTAAAATATCTGATAAAAAATATTTAATGGCAGCAGATAATATTGTTATTTCATTTTCTGATAGTCAAACAGTTAGTTTAAAAAACTATGTTGAAATAGAATATATAAACAAAAATGTTATTAAATTATATAACGATGAATCAGAGTATCAAACAATAGCTTCTAATTTATATCTTATTTCCGATAATATTAAAATAAATCTTGAATATAAGACAATAAGTAAAAATAATATAAAATATTTAACTATGGCAGATATGGTAATAAATGCAGATGATAACATTGAAGTTTTACCAGAAGAAAAATTACCAGTCACACCAGCAGATGACAATAATCAAGGTAATAATCAAAATAATCAAGGTAACCAAGGAAATAATCAAGGTAACCAAGGAAATAATCAAAATAACAGTGGAAATGACATAGATATATCTGATCAATTAGGTAATTTAGTAACTCCAGGAGAAAATGTTGATAATGAAGATAATTTTATTCAACCTACTTTTACAATAGAGAGTATGGAAGTTACATCTATAGGATTTGAAAATTTAAAAATAACATTAGAAGATAAATCTAGTGTACTTTATGGAAATAGGCAAGTAGAGTTAGTTGATAATTCTACAGGAACAGTACTAGAAAATTTAGAAGACTGGGATGAAGGAAGTTTAATTTATACAATTAATTATTATACAAAACTAAAACCAAATTCTGAATACACACTTAATATTAAGGGTCAATATAAAATAGAAGATACTGTTTATGATAGAACTTTTGTATCTAAAATATTTAGAACACTTGACATAGGACTTGAGATTACAGAGGATTATGTAACAAGTGATACTGTATCTTTTGCAATATACAGAAATGCTTATTCAAAAGTTAAAGCCTTTAGTTATGTAATAGTTGATTCTGATGATCAAATTATTGTAGAAGAAACAAAAGCAAGTTACGATGAAAATAGTAATATTGTATATGCAACTGCAAATTCAGAAAATGCGAAAGAACCATTACGTTCTAACTCAAATTATAAATTAAAAGTTACAAAAATACAGTATGATACAGATGAGTATTCATCAGAAAACATTCCAAATTTATCAATAAGTCATAAATTAAAAACATTAAAACAAAAACCAACTATAGAGAGCGCTAAATTACAAGCAATACTTGATAATCAAAAAAATACTATAAAGTTGTCAGTAGATAATTTAATTGATAACAATAATGGTATTAAATCTATTACATATAATATATATAGCACTGAAAGCGAAGAAGTAATACAAACAGTAACACAAAATGAATATAAATCAGTTACATTAAGTATAGATGATTTAGGTCAAGGACAATCATATTATTTCTCTGTTACAGTTGAGTTCGATGATAATCAAAAAACAATTATTTATACATCAAATAATTCTAATATAATAAGCACAAGCAATATAAAATATCCAAAAGTTATAGGATTTGTAGAAGGTGCAGCAATAACTTCTGAAAGAATTAGTGGCCAGATAAAAATATTAGATGAAGAACAATATATTTCTATGCATAATATAAGAAGTTTTAAAATTGTACTTAAAGAAAATAGTGGTATAGGGACATATTCAACAAGTTTCTCAGTAGACGTTAGTGGTAGTCAAAATTCTACCGAATTTGTTTTCCCTGTGGATATAAAAGAATTAAAACCAAATACAGAATATATATTAAATGTTTATTTAGAAACAGCATCATCTGCTACTTATATCGGATATGAAATTGTTAAAACAGCTGAGCCAGCACCTATGTATTTAATTTATAAAAATTTAGATTCGCAAGATTTAACTGATGAAATGTTTGGTTTTAAATTAAAAATTAACAAAACATTTAATTTTGATTCTGATACACCTGTTAGTTATGAATCGGGAGATAATTTAGGTTATATGAAGTTAGAATTGAAAAGATGTAATCAATCTAATGAATGTGAGACATTGTCTAATTTTTCTAGAACAGTACCACAAACTCAAAATCAAAGTGATGAATTAGAAACAATAAAAAATGGAGAATCAATAGAATTAAAAGCATCCGAATTCTCATATCGAAATGATAATTATGATTTGGAAGAAGGACAATATTATGAAGTAGCAATTAAATCTATTTCTACAAAAAACTATGAAATTCCTATTAGATTAAAACAAGAAGAAACTGAAGTTGAAGATCGAGATGAAAAAAAATACGAGGATACAAATAGTTTTAAATTAAATATTATTGATAATATTCCTGATTTAGAGATAAAAGCAGTAGAAGTTCCAAATTCATCATGTGACTCAACTGATTGTAATGAAAACATAAAATTAGGTAAGGATACAATAGTAGGATATAATTTAGAAATTAAACCAATAAAGAGTACAAAAGGAGAATTAATAAAGAACTTTAGATATGAAATTTACGAATCGGAGGAATGTACAGAAGCATCAATACAAGGGAAAACATTGATAGCGTCAGATGAATTGAATAAAACAATAACAGCTAATGATATAAAATTATTTATCAATATGGAGAAGCAAGGACTTTCTAGAGGTGAATATTATTGCCTAAAAGGTATTTCTACATATCTTAATGAAAAAAAAGAAGAAATAGATGGAAAAGTAAAATATATAAGTTTATTTTCTCTTAAACAGGCTGCAAAAATTAAAGGATACATAAAAAAGTATGATGGTGAAAATATTAATTTTCAAATTCAAAAAGATGATCCTGATAATGCTGCAAAAACACTTAAAGTTATTGCTAATAGCGAAGAAAAACAATCAATAAACTTAGAGAATGGCAATCAAAATTTTAGTATATTGGCAGAAAGTTTCAAAAGATTTAAATTAAACATTTTAGAGAATAGAGGTCAAGGAGAAGTTGTCAATACAATATATGAAGATGAGGTAGAAAGTATTAAATCATTAAAAAATCTTAATGTTGTTATTAGCAGTTCAGATGGAAAAGTAAACATAGATTTACCATTTGACGAAGCATATTGCAAAAGCTTTGGTGCTATTGGAGAAGATACTACTCCTTGTTATGTCAATAAAAATTTAGGTGATGCAAACATTTTTGGTTTAAAAATTGGCCAAAAATATACCCAATTTACTAAAAATGATAATCATTATAATGTTTCAATTTCATCTAACTTATTTGAATATTATGGAATAAAAACTTCACAAGATGGAAAAAATGTTTTTATACCATCATTTTCAATAGTATATGATAGTGGTAAAATTAATAGCGATAATTCAGAAGCTTTATTTATAAAAAGGGCAGATAGTCAAGATATAAATAGTTATTTAAGGAGTGATGGAGAATTTAGAGGTATTCTTTCTACAGATATATATTCTACATCAAATGAGTCAGGAAAGTATAAACAATATCAATATAATGGCGAAATAGAAACATCTTTAAATGAATATAATTCATCATCATCTGATACAAAATGGATTGGACGAAGATTTAATAATATACTAATACATGCTAATGAAGCTGAAATGTCGAGTATAATAGCTTATGATGTCGATTTTAATAATAAGAATGTAAATACAACTGGTGATTATAAAGATTTTTATCAATTGGATTATAATAAAGTCATGGAGTTAGCAGATAGAGTTGTTAGTTATAGGACAAATGGTGCAGAAATTATATTTGAAATTAGTAATGAAAATTTAGAACGAATAAATAATAATAATTCAAATAACACTCTAAAGTTTTCTTTAGCAGATTCCGCTAAAAATGAAATTTTATCTGTAGATTTGATAAAAAAAGAAGTTACTACAAAAGAAGGTATACAAGAGAGTGCAACAATAACCACTTCTGATGATACTAACACAAAAAAATATATTATCAATTTAAACAATTTACAAAGAGAAGCGAGCGACCCAAAATATTATTATTATTCACTAGTATATAAATTAAATGGTACTGAAGATTATTTCTATTATTCAGGCTATAAAGAACAAAATAACCCAATTCACACAATTAGCTATTTAACTGTAAATAATAAAAGTGCTACATATTCAACTAAATATTGGAATTTTAATAGTAATAATGAACTGAAATTCACAAAAAATCTTGATTATAGTTTCAATGTTTATTCAAAATATTATAAATTACTTGATGGTGAAATTTTGGCATATAGATTATATTTAGTTAATGAGTCAGGAAACGAATTTTTAATAAAAAATTATAATCCTAATACTGACATAGGAGAAACTGAAGATTATTTCGTAGTTGAGACACCTGTAAATAATGTATCAACCAATTCTAAAACTTTAAATATAATAACAAAAATAATAGATGATGGTGGTAACGTTAGTACAATGGATGGAAACTTTAAAGCTATAATAAAACCTTTTGTAAAATCTTCAACTGAAGAAATAGAGTTAGAAAGTTTTGAATTGAATCCACTTAAACTTTTCAATATAAAAAATAACTCTCCAGCAGTAGGAATTTCAAGTAGACTAACAACTGTTGATTTGACTGTTAATGATTTAGATGGTGTATTAGAACCATGTGATAATTATGAAGTTCCTAAAGGTGCTAAAGATATAAAAGCATATATTACATCTTCAACATCTGATCCAAATCCAGCACCAAATGTTTATCATTTTAAAATTATTCAAAAGAGTGATGGAGCAGTAATTGGATATACTCCTATTGGATTTGACAAACTAACTACTAAACTAGATCTTACTAAATTTTTTACAAGTAATGGCGAATATACTTATGTAATCAATTATTGTACAATTAATAGTACAGGAGTTTTATCTTTTTCTAAAGACGTAAAAATAAATAGTATTTCTGATTTGAATTTGGAGATATTACCACCTGTAGGTAAATACTATATTTTAAGAATGGCAAATCCAAACCCAGAAACAAAGGCGAAGATTGCTATAATAGATTACACTGTGACGTATACGAATGGTAGTACATATTCTTATACATATTCTAATGTAGATTTAGATCAAGAAAATAATATAATTTTCACTTCTGACGATTCATCAAATTTTTTAACACTTTTAAAATACGAAGATAGAGTTGGAACAGAACCTAAATCTATTGCTGCAAATATATATAGTTATAATAGTTCTACACAAACAAGAGAACTTATTGCGCAAGTTGCTAAATAAAAAGAAAGGAGAAATTTTATATGTATAAAAAATCTAAAAATAAATTATTATTTGTAATATTTATATTTATTATTTTACTTATAATAGGAATCTTAGTATTTTCAGTTTATAGAACAAAAAATAAAAATTTAGAACAATATAAAATTTCTTCTAATAATATTGTTTATGATGAAAATTATAGTTATTTAGAAATAGATAATGAATCGCTTTTGAAAAAAGAGTGGGATAACAAATATTATTTATATTTAAATAAAGGAAATGAAAAATATTCGTTGGGAGAAGAAACTGTAATTTATGATAAATCTAGAAATCAAGTAAGTGCTTATGGTAATATTTATCAGGTTTATACTAACGGTGATATAAGCGAAAAAAGTGAAAAAACTACTATTAGTAATGTAAGTGATTTTCAGTTCTTTAAATTAAGTGATAGAAAATATTTAATGATAGGTTCAGATATTAAAGGTGAAGGCTTTTCAACTTTCAATTATCTAGTAATTTCTATTGATAAAGCAGGTAATGCACTTCTTGTAAATAATAGTATAAATATCAAAACTATTAATCCACTTGTATTATCAGTAGGTGATAATAAGTTTGATGTAGCTAATGAAAAACTTATTATAAATGATAATGAAATAGATTTGAAAAAAATAAACGGTAGTACTAATGAGTATGTAAAAAAAGATGATGTAGTAGAAGATGATAATAAAAATCAAACTAACAATAATGCAAATACGAATAATAATGTAAATAATAATACAAATAATAACGGTGGTACAGGTGGCGGGTCTCAAATATATAATGATATAGTAAATCAAATTATAAATTTAAGTGGACTTGTTTCTAATAATAAAAATAAAACTAATTTATATAAAAATATTAGTTTAAGATCAGTAACACCTGGAGCAAGTTATTTAGATGTAAACTATTCAATAATTGATCCAGAGGAAAAGTATTTAAGTGTATTTTTAGCAGTTAAAGATTCAATTGGAAATATTAATTACCATTATTTAAATAAACAAGCAAATAGTTATCGAATTACAGGTTTGGTTCCTAATAATCAATATGAAATAACAATTAATTACATTTCTTATGGTACGAGTGAATCTTCAATTGCTGATTCTATAAAGGTATTAACTAGTAATGATCCAACATTACTTAGAATTACTAAAATAGTTGGTAATCAGGTTTATTATAAAGTTAAGATGTATAATGAGTATGCATTTAAAAGTGCAACAATTGATATTTCAGATTGTGATGGTAATTCATTAAAAACTGAAAATTTAGATATAGATGCTGCGTTATCAGTTGATGGATATAATAATTTTATAAATCTTACTGATAATATTCCAGAATATATATGTATAAAATTAACAAATGTTAAAGATTCATATGATACTGATATAGATGTAAACAGTTATCATAAAATAAAGTTTAAGTAGAAAGAGGTGTTTTATGGAAGCAATTTTATCTTCAACAGTACAAGCTATAGGTACTATGCTTGGTTTATGCTTTTTAGGTATAGGTATAGGTGTAGGAATTCTAGGCTCTAAGGTAGCAGAAGCAATTGGTCGTAATCCTGAGACAAAAGGTGAAGTTATTCATTCTGTTATGACTATATTAATAATTTTAGCAATTTTCATATTGTTATTATTTGCTTTTGCGTTTATGCTATTGTTCTTTAATCCATTAACTGTATAATATGCAAATATATATAGTAGCAGTTTTAATCTCTTTATTATTAATCGCAATATTATTTTTCGCACTTCGTAGTACGGTAAAAAGAATTGATTATAATACAAAAAAGTATTTTGTAGATAAACTTCAAGATTATGATTATTTGATAGAAGAGAAAAAGAAAAAAATAGATGAGTTAAATAATGAAATAGAACAGAATAAAAAGGAGTTAAGTGAATTAAAGAAAATAGGGGCATTTGAACCAGAAGAAGAAACTAAAGTGTATTATAATGATTTTACTATACCAAAATACGAAGATCAAAGTTTATTTAAAAAATATAAGGATATAAAAGAAAAATTTAGTCTTGATTATGAAAAAATAGTTAGTAATTTTATTAATAATAAATTAACTGTGGATAATACAAATTATAAATCAGCTTTGGAAATTAGAAAAAAATTTACAGATGATGTTGTTTATAAAATTATGGGATTAAGATTAGAAGAACAAAAAAAATATATTAAAGAATTCTTAAGTGATGAAGAATATAAATTGGTAAGTAAATTAATTAATTTAAATAAAATAAAGATAAATAGATTTATTACATCTTTAGATATATTTATAGAAAAAAATGATCCTACTGTTTATGTATATGTGGGTCAAAAAAATAAAAACTTTGATTATTTATCTGATAAGATAAAAACGATATATGATAAAAGTATAAATGAAGGAATAAAGATTAATTATAAAGGAATTATTTATGATTATAGTATATAGAATAAAAAGGATGTGATATGGTGGATAACTATATTAATGAGTATTTAGATAATAAAATTAATAAAATTAATAAACAAGAAAATGTCTATGAGTGTGGAAGAGTAGTTAAGGTTACTAATTTTATAATAGAAGTAACTGGATTAGAAAATTTATCATTTTTTGAAAGAGTTAATATAGGTGATTATGGAATAGGATATGTTAATGGTATTCTAGAAAATTCAGTTATAGTAGCAGTTTTAAAAACTAGTCAGAAAATTAAGATTAATGATAAAGTATACTCAACTGGAGAAAGTTTAAAGACATATTTTTCTAATCAATTTGTTGGTAGAATAATAGACATGTTTGGTAATGATTTATATACTCAAGAAAAATTTGAAAATTTAGTTAAAATTAATATAGAGAACAAAGCTGTATCAATTATGGATAGAGGTAGAGTAAATAGACCACTTGAAACTGGTATAGCTGGAATTGATTTAATATATCCAATTGGTAAAGGACAAAGACAATTAATTGTTGGAGATAAAAAAACAGGTAAAACACAAATGTGTTTAGATGTTATTGTAAATCAAAGAAATAAAAAGATGTTATGTATTTATGTAGCAATAGGTAAGACAAAAAAAGAAGTAAAAAGTATATATACTGAGTTACAAAAAAGAGGAGCTCTTTCTTATACTATTATAGTAGCAGCTTTTAATGATGATAATCCTCCAGTATTATCTTTAACTCCTTATGCAGCTTTATCAATAGCAGAAGTTTATATGAAAAATCATTTTGATGTATTAGTTGTTATTGATGACTTGAAGCGACATGCTGAAGCATACAGGGAAATAAGTTTAATCTCTGGTAAAACGCCTGGTAGAGATGCTTATCCAGCAGATATATTTTATACACATTCTAGATTACTAGAAAAGGGTTGTCAACACAAAGATGGAGGTTCAATTACAATATTACCTATCATTGAAACAAAAGGTGAAGATATGACTGATTATATTACAACTAATGTAATCTCTATAACAGATGGACAAATATATCTTTCAACAAAACTATTTAATAAAGGTCAAAAACCTGCGATTGATTATGGATTATCTGTATCACGTTTAGGTGGAGCAGTCCAAAGTCCAGAAATAAAAAAATTGGGTGCTAATGTACGTTTAAAGCTATTAAGTTTCTTGGAAACACAAGATGTATATCAATTTGCTAATATGGATGAAATGGGAGATAATTTAAAAAATAAATTTATAGAAGGTAAAAAAATTGTTGAATTATTGAATCAAAATAAATTTTCTCCTAAAACTAAAGAGCAAATAATATCTGAATTTGAATTTGCTAAAGAGGCTAATAATGAAGGTTAAGAGTGTAGTAAAAATCATGAATTTCCACTCATTACTTAGAGTTAATTCAGCAAGGAAAAAAGCTGAAAGATTAAATGAGTATGAAAAGGAACTTCATAGTATGATTGATACTATTTTAAATAATAGGAATTTCTTATTGGATAAAAAAAGTTTAATACCACCTAAAGATAAAAAAGATTTGGTTATTTATATAGGTAATGATTATGGATTTTGTTCTAACTTTAATACTGCAGTAAATGATAAATTAAAACATGATAAAGAAAATGATAAAATATTAATAGGTAAAAAAATAAATGCCAATTTGGCTACAAATGTAATAAAGTATATGGATAAAGATAGTTTTTATGCAGGTGTAGCAGATATCAATAATTATTTATTGGACAGTTTAATTAATTTTAAATATAGTAATATAAAAGTTGTATATAATCATTATTATAATGTAAATAAGTTAGGTTTGGTTGAAAAAGTAATTTTTCCTATTGAACCTTTAAGTGAGAATCAAGAAAAAAAATATAGTGATGACTTTGTAGTTGAGGGAAACATTAATGAAATATTAATAAATTTAGTTTCTCTTTATATAGGTTATGAAATAGAAATAGCTGAGGCAAGTAGTTGGGCAGCAGAAAATGTAATGAGACAACTTGTAACGAAAGAATCATTAGATAAAATAGAAAAAATAGAAGAAGAAAAGGAAACAATGATTAGAAAAGAAAAAAAGAATAAAGCATTTAAAAAGATAATAGAAAATTCTAATCATATAAGAGAAAGGGAAGAGTGATAGTGTGAATAATAGTGTAGGTAAAATAGTCGCAATTTCAGATCTTAATGTTAAAGTTTTAATTAATAATAACGATATCAAAATTAACGATGTTTTATATACTAATTTAAACGGAGAAGAAAGATCTTTTGAAGTTGTTGAAATAAATGATATGATAGCAACCACAATTCCTTTTGAAAGTGTTATTGGTTTAAAAAAAGGTGTTGAATTACAAAAAAAAGAAAATGGATTAGAGATTCAATATTCAGATGAAATTTTAGGAAGAGTATTTAGTCCATATGGAAAAATAATAAATAATAATCCTGTTCAGGTAGAAGTAAAAAGAAATGTTTATAATAGAAAAGTTGATTTAGGAGAGATAAATGTTGATGATAATATTCTTTGGACAGGCATTAAAGTAATTGATTTCTTCTCACCAATACAAAAAGGTTTTAAACTAGGACTTTTAGGTGGTGCAGGAGTAGGTAAGACAGTTATAATAAAAGAATTAATTAATAATATTTATAAAAATTTTGCTTCTAATGCAGTTTTTATAGGTGTAGGTGAAAGATCACGTGAAGGTAAAGAATTAATTGATGATATGGAAGAATCTAACTTATTAGATAAAACATCAATGATGTTCGGACAAATGGGTGATAATCCAATATCAAGATCAAAAGCTGTATATAGTGGTCTTACATTAGCTGAATATTTGCGTGATGAAAAAAATCAAGACGTACTTTTATTTATTGATAATATGTATAGATTTATTCAAGCAAAATCAGAAATTTCAACTGAATTAAAACAAATGCCAGTTGAAAATGGATATCCTACTACAATGATTTCTGATGTAAGTGAGGTAGAAGAGAGAATTAACTCAGTAAATAATGGTTCAATCACATCATTTCAAGCAATATATATACCAGCAGATGACTTAACTGATGAAGCTGTACTTGCTATATCATCACACTTAGATGGACAAATAATTCTTGATAGAAAAACAGCTGAAAAAGGTATATATCCTGCTGTAAATGTTTTTGGTACTACAAGTAAATTAATAGATCCTGAAAGAGTGGGAGAAAAACATTATAATTTAGTTCAACAATGTTTAAAATATTTTTCTCGTTATGAGGAATTGGAAGAGATAATTGCTGTTTTAGGAATTGAAGAATTATCAGAAGAAGATAAAAATATATTCTATAGAACAAGAAAACTAAGAAATTATTTTACACAACCTATGTTTGTTGCTGAAAACTTTACAGGAATACCTGGTAAAATTGTAAAAATAGAAGATATTTTAACAGATGTTGAAGATTTATTAAATGGAAAGTATGATGATTTAGATGAAAATAAATTATTATATATAGGTAAAATAAATGAATGATAATTTATTAGTTAAAGTATTAGACGTTAAAAAAGAAATTCAAACATATGATAAAATAAAATATGTTAGGATTCTAAGTAAAAAATATAATTTACTTATAATGAGAGATTATTTACCTATAATAGGTGAAATAGAAGGAAGCATTGAAATAGAAGGAGAAAATTCTATAAAAATAGAAAATATTAAAGGTTATTATATGAATAAAAATAATGTATTTAATTTAATTATTAAAGAGGTATTATGAGTGCTATTCTGTACTATGTATTAAGTTTATTTGAGTATTTATTAATTATAACTATTGGTATTTCTATTGTATCTTTCTTTTTATATCATATAAGTGATAACTTTAATTTAAAATACATAAATTTTTATGGCTTTTTTAACAGTATGGATGACTTTTCTCTTATAATGTTATCAAGTTGTATTTTAAAAGAAATAACTCTTGTTTACTGTATATTAAAAATTTCATCTTTTTCACAAATTTATTTATATATATTCTTAATTATGGGATTTGTATATGCTTTCTTTTCATTTAAAATTCCTGTGTTTATTAAGGAATTTTCAATAAGTGGTATAGAATACTTAATTGTATATTTCCTAAGTTTACTATCATCATTCTTAGTAGAAGTAAAATATTCTCAAATGGTAGTTTATTATATATGGATATTATCAGCAATCTTAATAAGTTGTTCAATATTTTTCTTTATGAGAAATATAGCAACTATACTTGCTAGAGATAAAAATGTAAGGAGGAATTTAATTGTTCAAGAATAATGCAAAAAATAAAAGATTAAATTCATCAATTTTAGCTATAATAATTTTAGTACTTTTACTTGTTTGTTCTTTCGTTTTGTTTTTTGAAATAAATGGATATAGAACTATACAAGAAGAAAACTTTGATTTCTATTATTATTTTGCTACTCAAAGATTAGATTTTAATGGTAAAGTATCTTTTAATTCTAAAGATAAAATTTTATCATTAAGTAGTGAAGGAATAACTTTATCAAGTAGTCCGGTCTATTATAGTAATACTGATGCAATGATATTGCCTAGTAATATGGAAATAGTTCAACCTTATAAAAATAGCCCAATGCATAGTTTAGGAGCTTTTTCAAAAATATATTATAGAGGAAGTTATTTATATGCTAATGTTGAAAATGGTATAGGTAGATTGTATGATTGTTTCTTATATGATGGAAATGATTTATATGTTTTCTTAGATGACACAACAGTAATAATAGGAGAAGATAGATATGAATTAAATCCTATGTCATTTATAGAAATAGGTAGTGATACAATAGAAATATATAATAAAAAAACAGATTTTCATATTGTTCTTCCTAAAACTACTGGAGTAATGGCATATACAGATGAATATTCTATTGATTTGGTATCAGATGCTGTAAATTATAATTCTAGTTATTACCTTCTTATGAAGAGACCTGAATCATTAAGTTTATATGAATTTTAGAAATTTGGATTGATTAATCAATCCTTTTTTAGTATAATAAATATAGTTAAAAATAAGAAAGTAGGGATAAAAGTGAATAAAAATAAGGCCTGGGAGGGTGTATCCTACAGTAAGGGATTTACCCTAATAGAACTTTTAGCAGTAATCGTAATACTCGCTATAATTGCCCTAATATCTACACCCATAGTATTAGATATAATAGAAAATACTAAAGTAACATCACAAAAACGTAGTATAGAAATGTATGTAGCTGCAGTAGAAAACGCA
>OIYS01000422.1_pt1 | contig 30269 bp, 28 predicted proteins | sample 1588271 | NCBI WGS metagenome assembly OIYS01 (sample SAMN03283286) | human gut metagenome | biome: human-associated habitat; material: feces | host: Homo sapiens | place: Peru | collected 2012
TTTTCTCTTCTTCCTTTCTTTCTTTAGATAGGTTTCCTATCCTTAATATAATTATATCATAACTAATATTTTAATCAAGATGTTTTGTCAATTTTTGTCCTTTTTACATCAATAATTGACAAGAAATATTTCTATAAAATAACTGCTTATATATGATATGTATGGTTGATACTTTAACTAAAGACTTATGTTTTAAGGCTTTAGTTAACCCTCTAAGACTTAGGCTTAGAGGGTTATAAAAAGAAAAAAGACTCTTATTCAAAGTCTTTTATACTAATAGTTTTCTTAGTTTCTATTTCTTTCTTTTTAGGAGCACTAACTACTAATACACCATTCTTAAAACTAGCATCAATATCTTCTTCATCAATATCTCCTAGATAGAAACTTCTAGATACTTTACTATAACTCTTTCTTTCACGATGAAGATATTTTTTATTTTCTTCTTCATTTTCTTCTTTTTCAAAAGAAATAGATAATGTACCCTTATCAATAGAGATATTAATATCATCTTTAGTATATCCTGGTGCTTCCATCTCTACGACTAGTCTACCATCTTTTTCATAGATATCACTCTTAATATTTTCATCTCCTTTGAAAAAACTATCATCAAAAAATAATCTACTTGGCAACATACAAATCATCTCCTTTAAAATTATATTATTTATTTGCCATTATATCACACATAAGATTAGATAACTCAGTAGGATTATCAATAGGAAGTCCTTCAATTAATCTTGCTTCATAATAAATAACCTTTGTGTATTTAGTAAACTCATCTTTATCATTTTTGTATAAGTCTTTTAATTTATCTACTATCTTATGACTAGCATTAATTTCTAATACCTCACTTGCTTTTATCTTCTCATCAGTAGGCATAGCATTAATTACTTTCTCCATTGATGTAGATACTTCTCCCGTAGTAGTTAAGCATACTGGGTGACTCTTTAGTTTGTTAGTAAGTTTTACTTCTGTTACATTATCTTCAAGTACTTTCTTCATTTCTTCGAGCATATCTTTGTTATCAGTATTCTCTTTATTTATCTTTTCTTTTTCTTCTTCTGTAGATAAATCTGTACTTTCATTACTAACATTAACAAAAGTCTTTCCTTTATACTCATGAATTGCCATTATTGCAAACTCATCAACATAATCAGTTAAGTATAATACTTCGTGTTTATCTTTAATACCTTCTACTTGAGGTAACATATCTATCTTATCAACTGTTTCACCAGCACAATAATAAATATTCTTATCTTCTTCTTTTAATTTATTTACATATTCATCTAAAGTAATTAACTTCTTCTCACTAGATGAATAGAACATAATTAAATCTTCTAGTTTATCTTTATGCATACCATAGTCGTTATATATACCAAACTTTAGTTGTGTACCAAAAGCTTTATAAAACTCTAGATATTTATCTCTATTATTCTTAAGTAAATCTAATAATTCATTTTTTACTTTAGTTTCGATACTCTTAGCTATTAGTTTAATATTTTTATCATCTTGTAATGTCTCTCTTGATATATTTAGTGGGATATCTTCTGTATCAATTACTCCTCTTACAAAACTAAAGTAATCAGGAAGTAACTCACTACATTTATCCATTATTAGTACTCCGTTAGTATATAATTGTAATCCTTTTTCGTATTCTTTACTATAATAATCATATGGAGCATGACTAGGTATATATAATAGTGCATTATAGTTAACATTACCTTCAATATTGAAATGTAATACATCTAGTGGTTTTTCATAATCAAAGAACTTATCACTATAGAAGTTATTATATTCTTCTTCAGTTATATCTTTCTTATTTCTTTTCCATAGAGGTATTCTACTATTGACAGTTATTACTTCTTTATAGGTTTCATATTCATCACTATCTTCTTTCTTTCTATTGTTTTCTACTTCCATCTTAATTGGATAACTAATATAATCAGAATATTTCTTTATAATACCTCTTAATTTATATTCGGATAATAATTCACTATAATTATAATCTTCAGTATCTTCTTTTAGATGTAAAGTAATTATTGTACCATTTTCTTTTTTATCAGATGATGATAAGGTATAACCTTCTACTCCTGTGCTTTCCCAGATAGTGGCTTTATCATCTTTATATGACTTTGATTCTACGGTTACTTTGTCACTTACCATGAATGCTGAGTAGAAACCTACTCCAAACTGACCAATTATATTAACATCATTCTGTTCTTTATTTTCTTCTTTAAACTTAAGTGAACCTGATTCAGCAATTACTCCTAAGTTATTTTCTAATTCTTCTTCAGTCATACCAGTACCATTATCACTAATAGTAATTGTTCTTTTATCTTTATTATAATCTACTCTTATAAATAGATCATCTTTAGTTACTTTTATATCTTTATTAGTAAGTGATAAATAATATAACTTATCTAATGCATCACTAGAATTAGATATTAATTCTCTTAAGAATATTTCTTTATTAGTATATATACTATTTATCATTAAGTCTAATATTCTCTTACTTTCTGTCTTAAACTGTTTTTTCTTCATACTATCATTCTCCTTCTTTGTATTTACATCTATAATTATAGCACTATTTTAGCAATTGTCAATAAAGATTGCTAAATATTTTTTATTTTTTTTAACTATATTACTAATTTTATTCTTAGATATACAAAATATTTTACCTAAATAATATAGAAAAAGAGATGATAAACTATCACCTCAATTTCTTACTAGATTTTATTTGATTTAAAAGATTATTTTAAATCATTTCTCTTTTGGTAACTATATAATATTCTTCTTAGTAGCATAATATGTTACACCACCTACGGATAAGATTCCAATAAATATTATATATAACATAAAACTACCAGTTTGTGTTTGTTTTGGCTCTGGAGTATTAGTAAATACTATCGTATTATCTTTAACAATCTCTTTATTTACACTTACTGTACCATCTTCTAGTACTTTGAACTCTATTCTTAAATCACTAAGTTCATATCCATTTGGTGCTTTTACTTCTTCAAGAATATATTCTCCTGCTTTTAGATGAAAACTTTTCATCTTAGTTCCTGATACCCACTCCATTTTTTCACCTTGTAAGTCAGTAATAACATTACCACTTTTATCAGTTATTCTAAGAGTGGCACCAGATAATTCTGTTTTACCATTAATACTCTTCTTAGAAATATTAACTATTATTGGATCATTCTTCATTATAATAGTAGTTACTTCTTTATTATCTACTAATATCTTTCCATCTTTATCAATAGTAAATTTGATTTTTTCTTTACTTTTAATATATCCATCAGGAGCTATTTCTTCAATTAGATAATATGTACCTTCTCCTAATCTGAATACCGCTAACGAATCTGTACTTATCCAAGATAATTCTTTACCATCTAAATCAGTAACTACTTTATTATTTTCATCTACTACTTTTAGATGGGCTCCTGGTAATTCTTTATCACCAGTAATACTTCTTTTAGAAATTACTACTAATACTTCTTTGTTTTTCATTATTACTTTGTCTACTTTTTTACCATCTACAGTAACATTACCATTTTCATTTACTGTAAACTCTATAATCTCACTACTTTTTACATATCCATTAGGAGCTATTTCTTCAACTAAGTAATATGTACCACTTGCTATATGTATTTGATAAGGAGTATTTGTACTTATCCAAGATAAATCTTTATTACTTATATCTTTTACAATGTTTCCATTTTTATCTACTATTTTTAGATGAGCTCCTGGTAACTCGTCACTATTAGTAACACTTTGTTTTGATATAGTTACTATGATAGGTGTATTTTTCATAACGACACTACCTACTACTGAGCCATCTATAGTAATACTTCCATCACTATTTACAGTGAACTCTATTTCTTTAGTATTCTTTATATATCCTCTAGGAGCTGATTCCTCAATTAATTTATATTTACCTGCTGGTAAATGTAATTTTTTAGGAGTAGTAGTACTTGTCCACGAAAGTGAGTTACCATCTAAGTCTTTTGTTAAACTACTATCGGTAAGACTTACTATTTTTAATTTTGCTCCTGCAAGTTCACTAGTAGATGTGATACTTTGTTTTGATATTTCTATACTAGTAGGTTTATTTTTCATAACTACTGTATCTACTTTTGATGTTCCTACCATTACAGTACCATCTTCTAGTATTGTAAACTCTATACTACTAGTTGCTGCTACATAACCGTTTGGGGCAGATACTTCAGTTAATGTATATTTACCTGCTGGTAAATGGAACTTTTTAGAAGTACTACCACTTGTCCATGAAAGTGAGTTACCATCTAAATCTTTTGTTAAACTACTATCTGTACTACTTGTAATCTTTAGACTTGCTCCTGCAAGTTCACTAGTTCCTGATATACTTTGTTTTGACACTGTAACATATATTGGTTTATTAGTCATTGTTACAACATCTACATTAGATGAATTTACACTAACTGTTCCATCACTATTTACTGTGAAAGTAATACTCTCACTACTCTTAGCATATCCTTTTGGAGCAGTAACTTCAACTAATTTATATGTCCCAGCTTTTAAGTGAAATTCACGAGAAGATGTAGTACTAGTCCACTCAAGTTTTGTTCCATCAACATCTGTTATTGTATTACCACTAGTATCAGTAACTTTTAAAGTTGCTCCTGCTAGCTCACTAGTTCCTGTAAGGCTTTTTTTAGAGAACTTAACCTTTATTGGTTTATTAGTCATAGTAACGGTGCTTACCTTACTACCATTAACAGTTATTGTTCCATCACTAGATACAACAAAAGTAATTTTCTCGGTACTCTTAATATATCCATCTGGTGCTTTTGTCTCTTCTAGTGTATAAGTGCCAGGGTCTATTGAAAAGCTTTGACTACTTGTACTACTTGTTATTGTTTTAACAATAGTACCACTACTATTTTTTATTACAAGTGTTGCTCCTGCTAACTCTTTATTATTAGTTATATCTTTTTTAGATATTTTAACAGTCGCAGACACACTTCCAGTAAGAGTTAGACTATCACTAACACTTCTAGAAGTACCAGGAGTATACCCCATAATTGACTGATTATTAGAATTATAAGAACATCTTGTTATTGTACCATCAGATGGATTAGTTGTCGCACTTGCTGATAATGTTATTGTAAAACTTCCACTTAAACTACTAGTTGGAACTTTTACATATACTGTACTTCCTCTACTAAATGAAGTACTACCACTAGTTGCACTAGTACTTGTTGTAACAAAAGCTCCACTTACTCCTGACACACTTACTCTAACTCTACCACTTAGATTAGATCCTCCTATACTAATTGGTCCTGAAATATAATAATTTCCATCACTAGTCGCAGTCATTGTTTTACTACTTGAAGATAATGATACACTTCCACTTCCATTACTACCGCTATAATTCATTGCGTCATTTACAAGCTCTGCTACCTTTAATGTAATTTCATTACTTGAACAATTACCGCTATTATCACAATACATTCCAGTTAATCTATTATTAGATTCATACCACTGAAAACCATTCATAAGTGTACCTGGATTAGCAAACTTCCAAGCTGCTAATTGGGTAATAAAATAATCTTCTAAGGTACTACCCATTGAATAACTATTACTACCACCATAACCATTTTCAAAAATGTATGCAAGTTCAGTAGCATTACTAGTTACAGTACTACAATTACTATACGTAGTAGTTACACCTGTTCTATATGGTGAATTTGCATCATAACAGTATACAATATCATTATCTGTAGTAATTCTATAATAAGTATGTAAATAACTACTTAATATAGCTGGACTAACTCCTACCTTACTTTCAGTAATTTGAGTAGTATTATTACCACTCCAATTAATTGTATAACTAGCATATACACTATCAATATTAAATAACATAATTACTAGTGTAAATAAAAAGTAAACTATTTTCTTCATACTTCCTCCTCTACTATAGGTACTAATACCTTTAATTTAAAAATTTAATTTTCCGCCTACAGTCGGAATACGCCCATTCCGACTCCTAGTCTTCTCTTATGCTTGTCTATCTTACTACCGCACTAGATAGTATGCATGAAGAATCGCTTTGCCTTTGGCTCGCGAGAGCTCGCCCCCCTTCAGACCAAGCCTGAACGGAGGCCCAATTCCCACAAGTTTAGCCTACCGCTTTTTGTTATCAGTCTGCCTGCGTTTCTACGCAGACAACTGATATGGCGAATCACTTTTTCCATCCCCCGCCTTAATTTCTAGTTCAGAACCCAGATAAAGGACTGGCACAGCACCATACGTATTGTAAGTGTTGTTGCCGGTGGCCGAGCCGCTGCTATAGACATACCACGCATAGGTGGAACCGCCCGAGTAAGGGGTTAATAACCATCCATTATTGCCCCCATTATTTGTAATTATTGACTTCATCCAATTATTACTTGTACATGTACTATCTTTATAAGATCCTAATTGTTTTGTACACTGGCCAAAATCTGCTGCATAGCCATAATCACTTGGATATGCTAATGCTATCTTTCCTTTCCATGAAGTTGGTCCTCCAGCACTTCCTTTTGTTCTCTCATATTCATATATTTGGTCTGAATATACTGAACTACTATTATATCCTCTTAAATACCACATCGACTCTGATATCATTTTTCTTGTTGTATCATTCTTTAATCCAATACTTGTAAAGTCACATGCTTTTGTTGCGTTGTTTTGCCCTGCAAAACAATATCCACTTTTTCTATTCCAATATAGACTTTGTCCAATTTCATTATCATTAGAATCTACTTCATAATAATCACTTGGATTTAATAGTTTCATTAGCCTTGCTGTTGACCAGTCATTTTTTCCATTTGCAGTTTCTGCTCCAGTTGAAGCATTCTTATTATCCCATGAATATGTTCCTATTTGACTTCCTCTCATTATTTTTACTTTTCCTTCAAATACTCCTATTATTCTCCAAATCTCACATGTACTTGATGTTTGATTAGAGTAATCACTACAATTAAAATATATATAATTATTTGGTGTTGCTCCATAATACCTTAGATTACCTGCTATATCACTCATCATATTATTTTCACTATCATATTTATATACTATTCCATTATTAGTAACATCTGTAGTATTATTCTGTGATACATTAGTTAAATATTTATTTACTAATGTATAAGCAAATGAATTAGAAACGCTTTCTGTAATATCTGGTATTTTACCTTCTTTTATTATTCCTCCTGTACCATTTGCGTGCAATTTAAAACTAAATGTTTGATTCATCATCTCTTTTGGATTTTCTTCTGTTCCATCTATCCATATATATAATGTATAATTTTTTATTGATGTTGGTACTGTTATATTTGATAATAATACTATATGTGTAGTATTATTATCAGTACACTCTTCAGTATTACTATTTAAATATTCATCTGTAAAACTTCCTTCTTTTATTAAAGTACTACCATCATAAAACGCATATTTAAAAGTATTATCCTTAAGTCCTGTATCTATGTTAATTATATCTAAATATAAGTTAGCACTTATACCACTTACACTACCTTTAAAACCTATCGTTTTAACTATTCCTTTACTTTTATCTGATACAGGTCTAATACTAGCATTTTCTATAGTACTTCCTCCATCAAAATATACAGTAGCGGCCCCTACATCAGTAACTATCTTAGTTTCTTCATCTGAAGATGTATTCCATACATAATAAGCAAGAGTAGAACCAACTATTGCTATTACTAAAACTGCTATTCCAAATATCATAAATATTTTAGATTTTTTCATTACTTATCACCACTTTCTACTCTCATACTTATCTTCCCACTAAAAGTGGAAGATAATATTTCACTTGAATTACTACTAGTTATCATTGAACTATCTATCCATACTGCTACTGATAATTGAATAGGATTAGTACCAATACTTATATTCTCATATATTGGTATCTTACCAGTACTTGTAATAGTACCTACTCCTTTATCTGTTGTAGGAAAACCATTTTCTACCACTTGATACTTTAATGCTCCACTTGTAAGTAAACTACTAGATGTAGTAGTATCTACTTCTAAATATAGTGTGCCTATACCATTAGTTATAGTACAATTTTTATTTAAATTAACTATAACTGAAGCAAATAATCCACCAGTATAATCATCACTTACTAAAAGTGTTCTAGAATTATTAACACTACCTATATCTTGTCCTTTATCATAATCCACTTTAAAACACTCACTAATACCATTAACATTAACACCTTTAATAGCCCAAGTATAAACTGCATAAGTACTTCCTACTACTAACACTATTAAACCTATTACTAATAAAATAATCTTACTATTCTTCATATTTCCTCCAACAGAAAAAGACTATGAAAAATCTCTAGTATCTCTACTAGTTATTTCATAGTCTTTGTTTTTAATAAAATCACTCACAAGCTCTTTACTTGTAAGTCTTTGGAACACCCATCTAGAATAAAACTTCATTTGAGTTATCAAGTAATTAATTTTAGTATTTTTTTCGCTATTCATAAGGGGTCTCTCCTTTCATATTTTCTATAAACATTTTATCATAAATTAAATACAAATACAATACCCAAATTATTTGTTAGGAAGACTACCCTGTAGGCTTCCTAACACCACGTAAAACATAAACTTGTTTATGATTAAAGTGGAATTAATATCTCATTTCTTATTATTAATCCATATTAAATCTCTAATAGTCTCAGAATATAATTTCTTAGTATCATCATCAATACCATTTATTTCATTAATAATACCTAATATTTGATTTAACTTTAATTTCTTCAATTCCCTAAAACTTTTAATATTATTAATTTCTAATACATTAAAGAATGCTAATATCATTTCTTTTATTTCTTCTAAAGAATAATTCTTATACCAAGACTTAATTCTATTATCAATTCTAATACTTATCTTAGATAACTTACCCTCTACTAAAAAACTACCAAAACAAATCCAATTATTTATATCATGTTCAAATATACCACTACTATTAGACTTTACTATTACTTTATTACTATTACTATAAAGTAATAAACCAATAATACTATCTTCTGGTATATATATTTTTAATTTAGTAGTAATTTTTCTAAAATCTTTTAAATATTCTTTCCTAAATCCAGGACCATCTAAATTATAAATATTTTTAATTCTTTTAAAGATATCATCACTAACATACATAGAAGCATACATAGCAAGATTACCACCTTTAGAATGTCCTCCTATATATATTTCTTTATCTAAAGGAGTAATAACTTCATTTAAATATTTTAATGAAGCCTCCTGTGACAATACAGGATATTCATAACCCAAAGCAAAATCCTCTTTCCACCCTACTACTGTACCATTAGTTCCTCTATAAGATATAAATACTTTATTATCAAAATGTATTGTAATAGCACCAAACTGCATATTATCATTTACTTCTTCTCTATAATTAGATAAATATATATTTTTATATCTAATTGATGTATAAATATTCTTTATATTATCAATATTCTCTTTCATAAAAGAACTAAGATATACATTCTTACTCTTTAAATACATAGTAAATGCTTTTTCTAATGATATCCTATCACTACCATTAGATACTATATCACTAAAATCTATATAAGATATCTCAGTAAACAATAAAACATCATTAATATTAAAAGAACACTCATTAAAACTAATATTATTATAATATTTTATATACTCTTTAATTGTAAACATACTTATGACAATTCCCTTTCTATAATATCCGCTATCTCTTTTGCATACTCCTCTATTTTATTAGTATCTTCCCCCTCTAACATAACCCTAATTAAAGGTTCAGTTCCAGATGGTCTAACTAATACTCTTCCCTTATTACCAAGTAATTTTTCTACTTCTATAATACTATCTTTAATTATTGTATTCATATAAAAATCATTCTTCTTATCATTACTTACCTTAGTATTTATTAACACCTGAGGATACTTCTTCATTATTTTTGATAGATTACTAAGTTTAGTATTAGACTTAGCAAGTATAGAAAATAATATTAAACTAGTAAGTTCTCCATCTCCCGTATTTGCATAATCTTTTAATATTATATGTCCAGATTGTTCTCCTCCCAAAGAAAAGTTTCCATTAATAAGTTCTTCTAATACATATCTATCCCCTACTTTAGTAGGAATAAAGTTAATATTATTATCTTTACAATAATTAATAAATCCTAAATTATTCATAACAGTACCTACTATTGTATTATTATGTAACTTATTCTTTTTCTTTAAATCTGTTCCTATAATTGCAAGTACATAATCTCCATCTATAATATTACCTTCTTCATCAATAAAAATAGCCCTATCAGCATCACCATCATATAAAACTCCACCATCTAATTTATTTTCTAATATATATTGTCTAAGTCCCTCTGGATGCATTGACCCACAATTATTATTTATATTAGTACCATTTGGTTTATTATTAATAATATGATATTTACACCCAAGTTTAGAAAATATATAAGAAGAAGTATTAGAACTTGCCCCATTCGCTGTATCAATAACAATATTCAAATTACTAAAATCAGTATTAGGATTATATTTATAAAGACAATCTAGTAAATAATTTCCATAGTCTTCTACAAAGTCTCTACTCTCTAATGGTCTCCCCATTTTATTTACTTGATATTTATAACCTTCTCTTGCATATTTTTCTATTTCATCTTCTACCTCATCAGGTAATTTATAACCATTACTATCAAATATTTTAATACCATTATATTCATAAGAATTATGTGAAGCCGTAACCATAATACCTGCATCCATCTTATAATACTTAACCAAATATGAAATAGCGGGTGTTGGTAGTAATCCAGCATCTAAAACTGATACTCCAAAAGAATATAATCCTGCTTTTAAAGCCGCTACTAACATATAAGAAGATTCTCTTCCATCATTTCCAATTATTACTTTTACTTCTTTTTTATTTTTAGTAAGAACATATGCCGCACTAGACCCTATCTTCACAGCCATATCTATAGTAAGTTCACTTCCTGCTACTCCTCTAACACCATCTGTCCCAAATAATCTTGCCATTATCTATTCTCCCTTTCTACTACTATATTATCATCTTTTACTATAAGATTACTACCTATTACTCCTCTTACTCTAGTAAGTGGATATATACTTGTATTTTTCCCAATAATACTACCTGGAAAAACTACACTATTACAACCTATATCAGTATTATCTCCTACTATTGCTCCCATCTTTCTAAGATTAGTTTCTATTTTCTCATTACCATTGTTAATAACTATATCACTCTTATCATTCTTTAAATTACTAAGAATTACTCCTGCTCCCAAATGTGAATGATACCCCAATATAGAATCTCCAACATAATTATAATGTGGTATTTGAGCATAATCAAATATTATAGAATTTTTAATCTCAGTACTATTTCCTATTACACAGTTTTTTCCTATAATAACATTACCTCTTAAATAAGCCCCAGGTCTAATCTCTGTATTATCATCGATTATACATGGTCCTATAATCATAGATAATTTATCTATTATAACATTCTGTCCTATCCAAATATTAGTATCTATCTCTTTATACTTATTCTTATCAAGACTATTTCCTAGTTTAACAATATAATCTTTTATTTTTGGTAAAACCTCAAAATAATAAGTACAATCTAAAAACAATTCTCTACTAATAGTTTTATCTATATCTAGAATACTATTTATATCCATATTTAACCTCCCAATATATATACTTTACAATACAAGTATATCATTTAATAGAAAGAAAAACAACCTAATAATTAGGTTATCCTTTTATTTATATTTTTTCAGTAACATTATATCAATTCCATGCATAAAAGTTAAAAAAGAAAATAATAAAGAAAAGAAAATACAAAAATCTAGTAAGTGGCTTGTAGTATGTGAAGGAACACAAACAGAACCAAACTATTTCAAAAGTGCTGTTTCTGCTATCAATGAGGGCTTAGATGATAAATATAAATTAAATGTAATAGTATTATGTAAAGGTATGAATACAATATCATTAGTAAAGTAAGTTGAAAAATTAAAAATCGAATTCTCGTGAATTAATTCGTGGGTTAGATTTTCTAAAAACATTTACATAGATATTAATATATGGTATGATAATTTTGGGAATTAGAATATACAGGTTATTTATATATTTTTTGTTAAAATTAGTGTATAATTATATTAGAGAGGTGATTATATGAAAAAGAAAGAATGCCATAAGTTTCCAAAAGGATTCTTTACACAACCTCGACCTACAATAAATATGAAAGAAGCCTTAAACAATGTTACTCCTTTTAAATGGAGTAATGATGTATTGAAAGGAAAAAGTAAGGGAAAAATAATATCAGCAAAAAATAGTTAGTCAACATTACTAACTATTTTTTCCTTTTTATACAAAATTAGACTGCTACTAAAAAAGACTAGAAGTACTGGAATCAGTCTAGTCAAAATACATAAAACAATCAAAATCTAGCACAATCAGGATTTTTCTATGCAATACAATTATAGATTCTATAATAAAATGAAAGGAATTAAAATAGACTATCTTTTTAATTCCTAAATTTTTAATAAAAGTTCTTTTCAATTTCACTTATTAATACAAAATACAGCATATAATGGTACTGATTTTATATTATTTTCAAATCCAAAGTTTTTAGAAGATATTCTAATACTATACTTAGGATTATACTTTTTAATATATTCATTTAAACTCTTACTATTAGTTCTTCTACCACTCTTAACTTCTACTGGAATAATATCACCATCTATTTTTATCAAAAAATCAATTTCATATTTATCAAAATTGTAATAACATAATTCTTTAAACTTTGGATAAAATTCACAAGCAATATAATTTTCAGTAAGAACACCTTTAAACATTTCATTTTTATCAAAAATAACTTCACTATAATCCAAATTAGACAATGCTCTAAGTAATCCTACATCACTTAAATAAAGTTTAAACTTATCTGAATTAATAAATGCTTTCAATGGAGACTCATTTTTTTCTGTTAAATCACACTTTAACAACATATTACTTGCAAGCAGCCAATCCAAACTACTTTCATATCTTATTTTTCTAGCATCTTTATCAACAATACTATATTTAAAGGTATTATTAACTCTTGCAAGTTCCTTTGGAATAGAAGTATATATTTGACTATTCTTAATTCCTTCAGTATTTTCAGTATACTTATTCATATCAGCCAAATAAGATGTTATTATTTGGTCTTGAATCTCAAAATTCACATGAGATATATTAAAGTTGTTAATAATAAAATTATTTATCATCATAGGCATTCCACCTAATACTAAATATTTCTTATATAAATCAAGTGCCTTTTCATGAATAGATTCCATAAGTTGCTCATTACTCTCGTAATGTTTTCTTATTTCATTAATTAAATTAAATTCTCCTAAAGCAATTAAAAACTCTTCAAAATCCATAGGATATAAATATTTGATAGTAACCTTACCCACAGGAAAAGATGACTTAAACCTGTTAATTTTTACACCTAAAAGTGAACCAGCACAAACTATTTTATAAGGTTTATCACTTTCGCAAAAATATTTCAAAGAAGTAATAGCCCTTTCACTCACTTGAATTTCATCAAAAAATATTATGGTATTGTCAGGATTAATAATTATATTTTTAATAATTTCTATTTTTTCAATGATAACACTAGGATCAATAGTTTCTTCAAATACTTTTGCTATATTTTCTTCTTTATCCAAATTAATATATACATAATTATCAAAGCTATTTTTACAAAACTCTTCTAATATATAAGTCTTACCAGTTTGTCTTGCTCCAATAAGCATAAGTGGCATTTTATAATTAGTCTTCCACTCCTTTAATTCTTCTTCTATTTTTCTATACATATTTCGTCACCTCTATATACATTTTATCACATTTCGTACAAAATGTACATATTTTTTTATAATTTTCGTACAAAATGTACAAAAAACATAAAAAGTGAGCATTTAACTCACTTAAGTCATATAAAGACTCAATATAAGGAGATAATAGTATTACTAATATTTATGTAGTCTGTGATAAATAATTATAATAATACTATCTATATTATTATGTATTTATTAAGACTTATTATACTTCATAGTATTAATAACAATACCAAGTATTAAAATAAAACTTAAAGTATATACCCAAATTAACAATATAATAATATTAGAAAGGCTTCCATATATCAAATCATATCTACCAAAATAATTAATATAGTATCCAAATATAGCAGTAAACAAAACCCAACCAACAGTAGTAATAAATGCCCCAATAGTAGTCTCTTCACTCTTAACATCTTTAGAAGGAGCAATTCTATATATAATTTTAATATTAAGAAAAATAATTAAAAAAGTAAGTGGCCATTTAACTGCTCTATATATAAGTAATAACTCTTCTATAATATTCTTAAATAATTTTTGTTCAGATAATAAACCTAATATCTGACTACCTAACATTGGAAAAAGTACTAAGAATAAAAGAAGTAATATAATAATAAACAAAATAATTACAGACTTAAATCTATCCTTTATTGGATCACTATCATCAATTTTATATAAAGTATTAGAAGCATCTATAATAGCATACATTCCATTAGCCGCTACTACAAAAGTAATAATATTAAGTATACCAACACTAAAGTCAAAACTTTGTCCAGATATTGCTCCCACTACAATTTTACTAGCATAACTAGGAAGTAAATCATTAAGTAATCCTATAACTGTATCAATAGAAACAGAAAAGACTCCTGCTACTATAACAATAATAGTAAGTATTGGAATAGTAGCAAGTACAAAACTATACGATAAATATGCAGGTAAAATCCTAAGTTCTTTCAAACTTAAGATTTTAATCATTTTTTTAAAATATTTTTTAATACTATTTTTAATCTTTTGCATATTAACTTTCCTTTTTATTTCTCATATCAATAGTAGCCTCATTAATAGCATCATCAACTGTCTTAACATCATCAACAATCATACTATACCCGATAGCAGCCCCATACCCATATGGTAACTCTTTAAGTTCTTTATATATCTTCCTAGTATAATTAACAACATCTTTTTCACTATACCCTACCATATAAACCAAAAATTCATTACCATCAGTTCTAATAATATCAGTATTTGCCTCTTGATTAACAATAAGTGTACTAGCTGCCTTCTTTATAATAGTATCTCCTTCTTCATGTCCATGACTATCATTAATATCTTTAATATTATTTAAATCAATTACTACAAAAGCCTGTGGATAAATAACATTATCATCCCATTCTTTCATCTTTAAGTTCAAATAAGTCCTATTTTTAAGAGAAGTCATAGCATCAATATATTTTAGCTTATCATTATCTTTTAAAGTAGTAGTACTACTCTTCTTTTTCTTTATTAATAAAACAATAAATATAGAGCATAGAATAACAAGTATACTAATTAAAAATGTAGCAAGCATACTAAACTCATATATTTTAGAATTAGTATTAGTCTTATATTTAATATTATTATAAGATACTGTAGAAACATAATAATTAAACATCTCACTAAATACACTATTCTTATTAACATCTCTAATAAGGAAAGAATATTCATATGGTAACTTATCATTATATACTTCTTTAAAATCAGCAAACTTATTATTCTTATAATAATTATAAGTATCTCTATCAATTACAACAATACTATCATTCTTAATACCTCTTAACAAATCATCAGTATTATTATAACCAATATTTTTAATACCATTATTATTTAAATAATCATTTATATAACTATTCTTCAAAGTAATAACTTCTTTATCTCTTAATCCCTTAATAGTATTAATACCAAAATAATTTTTAGATAAAACAACATAATCTTCTCTAAATGGAGATATAGTTTTAATAGAATCAATATTTAATCCATTAGAACTAAAATTAGCAAATGCCAAATCAACTTCTCCTGTAGATAATCCTTTCTTTAACTCTTCAATACTATTATAAGATATAATTTTAAAATCAACCTCAAATAAATCTTCAAATCCACTCAAATAATTAGAAATAGTACCAACAAAATCATTTTCCTCTTTATCAGTAAATGGCATATAAGTAACATAACCAACAACATATGAACTAGAATTATATCCCATTCTATCAACTTCTGTAATATTCTTATCATAGAAGAACTCATTTAAAAAATTATTTTTATAAGAAACATTTTGTTTTTCTTTTTCATAATTAATATAATATTTTTTAACTATATTAAGTAATGTTTTATTATTAATAGTAAGAACATAATTTTTATAAATATCTTCAATATGATATAAAATATTAAAATCATTCTTCATAATAAAATCCATATACATATTATAAGGAACAATAGCATATTCAAGTTCATTATTTAATATAGAACTTTCAAGTTCACTAATATCTTCTTTTTGAACATAAGAAATATTTTTAACTGAAGAAAGTGTATTACTAATAATTCCCATATCATCACTAAGTACACCAACAGTTTTATTATCTATATCATATACACTGTCCATAGCAGTATCATCAGTAGATACAACAACATAACTATCTTTATATAACAAAATATCATTATTAGTTAAAGTACTACTACTATCAAGTACTCTAAATGCATTATCTCTAAGAGTATAAGTACCATTAAGAGAATAAGATACTTTATTAAAATTAATACCATAAGTACTAGTAAAATCATCAAGTAAATCAAAAATTACTCCTTTTCCATTTTTACCATATACTGGAACATCATTATAAACACTAACATCAATTACATTATTAGCATTATCATTAATCCATTTCTTCTCTAATATAGAAAAACTAGAATCATCTTTACTATAATTTAATATAAAAATAAGTAAACTTACAACAAAAATAATTCCTACAAGTACAAGTACAATAATCTTATTATTTCTTTTTTTCATCTTTTCACCCTAACTTTTTATCCATGTAATATCTTCTAAATTATGATGTTTATTTCCTGTAATAACCTTATCACTCTCTTCACCTTTCCACTTTAAGAAAAAGGAAAAATCATAATATTTAAGTTCATCTTCAGTATAATTATCTAAAGTATTTTTAGCAATTTCTTTAGCCTTATCAGCAGAAATACTATCAGAAAGTTCTATTGTTGTATAAACAATTTTGCCTTGAAGTCTAACACTAACATCATTAACTCCTTCAACATCTTTTACTTCTTCTTTCACACTTTCATAGACCTCATTACTAATCTTAACCTTGTCAATTCCATCTAATCTATTACCATACTTATTTGAAGAACCACCCACTAGAAGTCTTACAAAAATAACTACCATGATAATAAAAAGTATAAGTGCAAGTGCACATATAATAGCAAAACCCTTATTTTTATTTATCCATTTTTTTAATTTTTCCATATATAATCTCCTTCTTATCTAATACAATAATATTATACTATAAGCATAAATATTTATCAAGTATTGTTTAGAAAAAATATTTACATCAAAAAGAAATTCTGCTATAATACATATATAAAGTAAGGAGAATAAAAATGAATAATTATATAGAATTTTTAATGCAAATAATAGTCTGTTTTCTACTAAGTTCTTGTATAGGTATAGAAAGACAATATCGAAGAAGAGCCGTTAGACTTAGAACAATAATATTAGTAAGTATAGGTTCATTCCTATTTGTCCGCTATTCCTTCTCTTTTCCAGACTCTGATATGAATAGAATAGCTTCTCAAGTAGTCGCAGGAATAGGTTTTCTAGGAGCAGGAGTTATAATAAAAGATGGAAAATCAGTAAAAGGTCTTACAACTGCTGCCACCCTTTGGTGTGCCGCTGCCATAGGAGTTTTATGTTCTGCTAACCTCTTAGTCGAAGCAATAATTGGAACATTATTTATACTATTCACCAACATAATATTAAGAACTGTAAATAGTAAAATAAATCACTTAAGTGGTAACATAAATTATAATTTATACTACTTCAGTATAATCGCCGAAGAACAAAACGAAAAAGAAATAATAAAAGAATTAAAAAACCTAGTAAAAGATAATAAAGGAATAATAAATAATTTAGAAATAAACGATACTGAAAAGGGAAATATAAAAATAGATATATGCATTTGTAGTGAATCAAATATAGATAAACTACCTGATAAAATAATGAAAAAACTTTTAGATAGAAAAGATGTAATATCAATAAGTCTAAATAAAAAAGATAAAAAATACCAATTTGAAGAAGAAGAACTATAAAAAGTTCTTCTTCTCCTATTTTACATCTTAATAATATTAGATAACTTCTTAATAACCTTTTTTTCAATCCTAGAAATATAAGATTGTGAAATACCAAGAAGAGATGCAACCTCTTTTTGTGTCATTTCTTTTTTACCATTTAAACCATACCTAAGTTCAATAATTTCCTTATCTCTCTTGCCTAATTTATCAACTTCCTTATACATCAAATGCTTATCAAGTTCATCTTCAATAGGCTTAGTAACAATATCATCATTAGTCCCTAAAACATCTTCCAAATGAAGTTCATTTCCTTCCGAGTCAAAAGACAAAGAATCCTCAAAAGATACTTCCGTTCTTTTCTTTTTAGTCTTTCTAAGATACATAAGTATCTCATTATCAATACACCTAGAAGCATAAGTAGCAAGTTTAATATTCTTATCATTCTGATAAGTATTAACACCCTTAATAAGACCAATAGTACCAATAGAAACTAAATCCTCTAAATCAATCTTAGTATTCTCATATTTCTTAGCCAAAAAAACAACAAGTCTTAAATTATGTTCTATAAGTTTATCTCTTGCCTGCATATCCCCATTTAAAAACTTATTAACATATAGTTCCTCTTCTTCTCTACTAAGTGGTTCTGGTAATATATCAGTACTACCTACAAAAAACAAATAATTAAGTTTACTAAATATTCTTCTAAGTAATTTTAACATTCTCTCACCCTTTCCATAATATCTTTATGCAATATTACATCAACACCATCCATCATACTAACATCAGTAAAACCAACAAGTATATCACCTTTATATAAAACACCATCAATAAAAACTTTATCTGGAGATATACATTTAAGTAAACCATTCCCACTAGCAGTATAATAAGGAACTAATAAATACTTATCACCTCTCACAAACTTATTAGATAATAAGATAACCATTCTTTTTTTATAAGGATCATATATATTATTACCAGTATCCAAAAAACCTACTACTGATATACTACTACAATCTTTAAAGTATATGTCAACCTTATAATAATTATTATAATTATTTCTAATTTTCTTAATTTCTTTAATATACAAAATTAAAGTCAATACAGATATAACAATAATAATAAAATAACTTAAAAACACACTATCAGATACCCTAATATTAAATAAATATATAAGCCCTCCTAGTAATACACTAAGTAAATACATATACAAAATATTCTTAATTACATATCCTATACCCTTATATCCAAAAGAAATTAATATTATCAAAATAATACTAACAATCTCAAGCAATATCTTATTAATACTAGTAAATAATAGTAAAGAAATAACACCTCCCAAAACAGAAGATAGAATTATCCTAATAATACTAGTATTTCTCTTCAAAATAATAGATACACCAAGTAATGTAATAAAATCCATAATAATATTAAATACAAAAAATAAATCAATATACACTTTCATATATTGATTATAAAAAAAAGAATATAAAAATCATGTCGTTTTATATTCTACTCAAACAATTTATTTTCATCTCCAGCACAATAGCCACCGCCTACTTTAGAGCCTTCTACATACTCTTTACCAGATATATTACATCCCATCTTCGTAACAGCATCTTGTAAATAACCACCAAAAATCTTTACTAATCCTATAGCAACTACTGTTATTAACGAAATAATAAGTACATATTCTACTAATGTCTGTCCTTTTCTATTCAACTTCATACTATCGTCCTTTCATATTCTTAAACTAATTGTACTATATTTTTCAAAATAAAGCAATAACATTTCCAATCTTTTTACATTTAATTTTAAAATATTATACTTAACCTCCCATATAGTAACTATATTAAACCTTATGATAGAGACAACATTTTGGCTCTATCATACCACGAAAGACTTATTTTATATAAGGCTGAAATGGCCAAAAGAAAAGAACTTATTTAAGTAAGTCCTTTCTTGATAAATTAAGTTTACCCTTCTTATCATATCCAGTAGCAACTGCTATTACCTCATCCCCTACTTTAAATAAATCACTAGGTTTATCAACCCTCTTAGTATCAAGTTGAGATACATGAATAAGTCCTTCACATCCAGGCCATAATTCAACAAATACACCAAAGTCTTGAATAGATACTACTTTACAAGTATAAGTCTTACCAATCTCTACTTCTCTAGCAATATCCTTAATTCTATCAGCAGTTCTATTAATAACATCTCTATCAGTATGATAAATAATAACTCTACCATCATCTTCCAAATCAACCTTAACAGCATTAATATCATTAACAGTATTAACATTACTACATTCTAAGATAATCTTCGTAATCATCTCTCCACCACGGCCAATAACATCTTTAATCTTATCTGGATTAATCATAAATACCTCAGTCTTAGGAGCATACTTAGATACATCTTCTCTAGGTTTAGATATCTGTTTCTCAATAACATCTAATATCTCAAATCTAGCCTTCTTAGCTTGTGCTAAAGCCTCTTTTAATATTTCTCTATTAATACCATCAATCTTAATATCCATTTGAAGTGCCGTAATACCATCACGAGTTCCTGCTACTTTAAAGTCCATATCCCCAAGATGATCTTCCATACCTTGAATATCAGTAAGAATAGTATAATCATCTTCATGAGTAATAAGTCCCATAGCAATACCCGCTACTGGTTTCTTAATAGGAACACCCGCAGCCATAAGAGCCATCGTACCAGCACAAATAGTAGCCTGACTACTAGAACCATTACTCTCTAATATTTCACTAACAACTCTTATCGTATAAGGAAACTCTTCCTCACTAGGAATAACATAAGAAAGTGCTCTCTCTCCTAATGCACCATGACCAATTTCTCTTCTACCAGGAGCACCATATCTACCAGTTTCACCTACTGAGAAAGGTGGAAAGTTATAATGAAGCATAAATCTCTTAGCATCTTCAATACCAAGTCCATCAAGAATTTGATGTTCTCCAAGAGCTCCAAGTGTAACAGTAGCTAAACTTTGTGTTTGTCCTCTAGTAAATAAAGCACTGCCATGACATCTAGGTAATAAATCAATATCTGTAGATAATGGTCTAATCTCATCCATTTTTCTACCATCAGCTCTAGTCTTCTCTTTAACAACAATATTTCTAAATAATTCATACTCAATACCATGGAATATTAAAGCCACCTTAGTAAGTAATTCTTTTAATTCTTCAGGTTTCATCGTATCTTCATTTTCACTCTTATACTTTTCTATTACTTCTTCTTCTAAGTTATCAATAGCACTATATTTCTCTAACTTATCTTTAATTCTAAGAGCCTTATCAAGTCTCTCTCTAACAATACTATCTACTTCACTTCTAAGTTCTAAAGTTATTTCTAACTTCTCATATTCCATCTTTTCTACGCCAATAGCCTTAATAACTTCTTCCTCAAAAGCAATTAACTTCTTAATAGCTTCATGACCAAACATTAATGCCTCAAGCATATCATCTTCCGAAGCCTCCCTAGCCCCAGCTTCAACCATGTTAATAGCATCCTTTGTTCCTGCTACTGTAAGGTCTATATCAGACTTCTCACTTTGTTCTACAGTAGGATTAATAACAAATTCACCATCTACTCTACCAACTTTAACAGCTGCTACTGGACCATTAAAAGGTATCTTACTAATACAAGTAGCAAGTGAAGAACCAAATAATGCTGTAAGCTCTGGCGAATTATCTTGATCTACTGATAACACCGTATTAACAATCTGTACTTCATTCTTAAAATCCTCAGGAAATAAAGGTCTAAGAGGTCTATCAATCATACGAGCCGCAAGTGTCGCAGCATCAGTAGGTCTACCCTCTCTCTTAATAAATCCTCCAGGTATTTTACCTACAGAATATAACTTTTCTTGGTATAAAACCATAAGTGGAAAGAAATCAGATAATAGATTAGCACTCTTACTAACAACAGCAGTACTAAGTACTACAGTATCTCCATATCTAACAAGTACTGCTCCATCAGCTTGTTTAGCAACTTGTCCATGTTCTACTACTATCTTTCTTCCATAAAAATCTAACTCAAATACTTTCTTATCCATATCTCTACTCCTTTTCTTTTACTTGATTCTTATAATCATTAATTTTTTTAAGTATTCTTCTTTTACTCATATTTTGTTTTTCAACAGATATAATATCACTAAAAGGTATAAATGGACCATTAATAAATAGACATCCTATTTCATTTTCATAGCTTGTTAAAGCACCAAAAACTTTATATTTTTTCCCAGTCAATAAATCAATATACCTATTATTTTTTGTAGGTTTAACTATCGTTTGTCTAATAGCTTCATGATAGTAAGCAGTTTCTCCATTTCTTCTATACTCTATTTTAGTTATCATACTTATATTAGCAAAATACAAATCATTTATATTCATAAAAACCTCCTATAAATATAAAGACACTCAAAAAAGAGTGCCTACTTTTATTAATTATTTTCTTAATCCTAATTTTGCAACTACATCTCTGTATCTCTTAACATCAGTCTTAACAAGATAGTTTAATAAACTTCTTCTTTTACCAACTTTAATTAAAAGTCCTCTCTTAGAAGCTTTATCTTGTTTGTTATTCTTAAGATGTTCAGTTAAAGCATTAATCTCATTAGTAAGAATAGCTATTTGTACTTCAGGAGAACCTGTATCTTTACTATCTCTAGCAAATTCTTTAATGATTTGTGCTTTCTTTTCTTTATTTAAAGCCATTATATTTTCCTCCTTATCTTATTTTCACCTTTAACCTAGTTATGGTAAGAGGTACCAGTAACAAAGTTCAAGGAACATATTAATAATACACTATATTTTACTATTTGTAAATAGTTTTTATGAATTTTCTCCCATTTCCAAGTACTTTCTATCACATTCAATTTCACATCTACCATTTAAAAATTTTAATAATTCAGTTTTTTTATCTAAAATATAATACGACTGTGGTGGCACAAAATCCGAAAAGTTATTTTTGAGTTCTTTCAAACTCACTTCTTCTATTAGTATTATCTTCTTTATAGGAATGGCATAACCAATATCATTATACATGTAATCTATCATTTTTTTATAACACCCTAGTTGTTCTTTTTCGGCAATTGTAGCAATATCTTTTACAGTACCTACTATTGGTATTCCAAATTCTATTTTAGCAATTATCTTTTTTAAAGTTTTTGAAATATAAATATATGCTATAGTCTCTTCTTTCAAATATCTCGTTCTATATTCATATTTTTTATTCCATCTAACATTTGATTAAAGTATTCTTCTCTCAAACTTAACAAAACAGTAATAGTCTTATTTTTTTTCTTCAAAAAAACTTAATTGTTCATCCATTTTATTTCTCCAATCTAAATATTAAAATTATATACACTTTCCAATAAAATTAATATTTTTTTTATATATAATTTGTTATTTTTATTCATTAAATAAAAATGACAATATCCATTAATTAAACACCACTTAAATATTTGGATGTTAAAATTTCCTTCTTCTAAGTAACCAGATAAAAACATTTTAATATCATGAATGCTATCCATAAATTTTTGATTTGGTCTCAAAATACATGCCCAAGCAATATCTTGTTCTTTAACACCAATACCACTATATTCAAAATCTAACACTGAAGAAACAATATTATTATTCCATAAAATATTACCATAATGAAAATCTCCATGAATAAAGGTATTATATTCAAAATTAGGAATATTTGCCTTCAAATAATTTATATATTTAATAATATTATCATCACTATCAATTGGAATAAAATTAATATCTCTTTCTAAAGCCTTTTTAAACATAAATTTATCAATCTTATGAATATTAGCTAGTTCTTTTCCATATTTTTTTAATAGTAGTTCTTTATTTTCTTTATTTATAATTTCAGATAATCTATTACCATTTTTCTTTTCTAAAACAATATATTTTTTATTATTATAACTACCATATTCATATACTTTTGGTATTTTTGTATAGTAATTATTATTATATAAAGTATTTAATACATATACTTCGTTTTCTAAGTCAGATACTTTACTTCTTTCAATCTTAATAAACATATTCTCTTCTTTGTCATTAATAACACCCTCACACTCTATTACATCATTACCGGCATATGGATAACTAACAATATTATTAATTTTTACATTTTTAAATGCAATATCAAATGGATCAATACTAAGATCCCTCCATTTTTTTATCATTTCATTAATCACCTACTTTTTTTCAAAACAATTGCTGTAGAATTATCTTTTCCACCAAATATTTTACTATAAAAATGTGATATTTCTATGAATTTTCTCCCATTTCCAAGTATTTATTAATCTTATCAATAAATATATCTTCATCTATAGGTTCTGATATAACATCACTAAAACCATATTTATCATAATTATCAATATATTCTTTATTACTACTAAGTAATATAACCTTAGTATTAAAAGATTTAACCATTAATAATTTCTTCATAATAATTATCCCACTAAGTGGCTTAATATTATCTTCAATTAATATTAAATCATATTTCTTTTTACCTCTAATCTTATCTAAAGCCTCTTTACCAAGTTCTATTACTTCTAAATTAATATTCTTATCTTTAACAATATCTCTAATTATCTTACTATTTAAATCACCAATTAATAATACATCTTTCTTATCAATTACTTTTTCATATTCATTTAACCTATTATCACTAACTACCAATCTCTGATCTAATATAATCTTCATCTTAGTACCAGTTCCATATATACTACTAGGAACAATAGTACCATTCATTAAAGTAATAATCTTCTTAACATTATATAAAGTATCATTTAAATCATAATTCTCTTCTTTATAGTCTTTCTCATTAACAAATAAACTACCTAACTTATCACTCTCAATACCAATCCCAGAATCCTCTACCGTTATAATAAGTCTAACTATATCATTCTTAATAATAGTATTAACATCTAACTCTACATAACCATCATTAGTATACTTAACACTATTATCTAACAAAATATCAATAACTTTCTTTAAATTAATACCATCACCATATAAAAACTCTGGCATATCACTATTAATATTACTTCTAAAAACAATATTCTTATCATCACATCTCTTCTTATAAGTACTAATCAAACTCTTAAATATTAACTTAATATTATACTTTTCATCATACACTCTAATACTAGCCCCATCCATATTAGAAACATCTAATATTTCATTAGTCATAGTAGTAAACTTAGCAGTACTACCCTTTATCTCTCTAGCAGAATCTTCAATAAGTTCTATATTAACTTTCTTATTATCAGCTTCATCTAAAATATTATCAGCCTCTTTATTGATATCTCTAGTAATACCCCTTATCTCATTAGTCATATTATATAAGAATAAAGTCTTCTCTTCATTAGCATTATCACTAATCTCCTTAGCCTTATGTATCTCTTCAATTGTCTTCATATCAGGATTCTCTATTGTAAAATACATAACAACAGTAACTAATACTTCTAAAGGACTAACTAAAAATAATTCTGGATATTTTATCTGAAGAAGCAAAGCAACTCCTCCAAATAAAAGGAATATAAACATAGGTATATACTTCTTATTACCAAGTTTTTTTATATTAACAATTGAATTAATAACAATTACTAAAATAGCAATTATAGCAATTAAATAAGTAAAATTAACTGCTAAACCACTAGTATACATAATATTATTTTTATAATAATAATTAATTGGTAATATTGATATCAAAAATGCAATCAAAACATATACTACCCAAAATATTTTATATAATTTTTTAGACTTAAAATCTGAAGATATTGAAATAACATATAACATAAAGAATAATATCCAACTATCTAAAGATATTAAATATAATACATTAATTATTCTTGTAATATAAGCCATACTATCTATATTAATAATAAATATATAACTAACCATTCCTAATAATAACTCTACAAATGTAGATATAAGAAGTAAACTATATATCTTATTTTCTTTAGATTTAATTCTTTTTCTTTTAAAATATATAATAATTATAAGTAATATATAAACCATCCCTGAAAATGTTAAACCTAAATTAAAATTCATACTACTACCACCTTTTTATTTCTTTATTAGTTTTTTACCTTTAGTAGGCATAACTATATCATAATAACCAAGTCCCATATTAGTCTCATGACAAACAATACTAATCTCGCTCCCATCAATACCATCTTCTTTTATCTTCTTATAGTCTTTCTTTAAAGCCGTTGTATATGGTAACTCGTCTACCACTTTCCATTTAGTAGGTATATCACGAAACGACATATTATTATTACTTAAAATATAATTATCAATAATGCTCTTTATAATATCTTTTATATCAATACCTTTGCTCTCTTTAGATAAAACAACATATATAAGAGGCATAGCACCAAAATTATTTTCATCATAATATTCAGATATCATAACATCTTCTACATAAGAAGAACTTGTAACAGCATTTTCTAAAGCATTAGGATATATCTTATAACCATCATATCTAGATATCATACCACTTGCTCTACCTTCAAAAAAGTATTCCCCTCTAGTATTCTTTTTCATTATATCTCCAGTATCAATATACTCTCTTCCATCAATATTAATTGTTTTATGTAATATTTCACCATCAAATTCACATACTGGATTACTACCCTTACTATAATATAAATGACCAATCTCTCCACTACCCAATTCTTTCATAGTATCAGGATCAATAATAATACCACTACCACCAGGTAAATCAATTCCACAACTACCAGGAGTAGACATAAAAGGATCTTCTAGTATACAAGTACCATTAAATTCACTCATACCATAACCAGTTCTAAGTAAACACTTAGCATTATGTGCTATTAAAAATCTATTAATATTAGCAAGCTGTGTAATAGTAAGTGTACCACCTCCATATACTGCTTCTTCAAGAAAAGATAAATCAGTATTATTATATTTATCACTACCTATAAGTCTAAGCCAAAAAGAAGGTGTACCAAATAAACAATTAGCCTTAGTTTTAAGTAAAATATCAATAATATTCTCCTGTGAAAATATTGGTATTTCTATCATTTCTAATCCTAAACTATGACCCAAATGCATCGAATCAGAAAAACCAAACTGAGCAAAACCAGGAAGTACATGTAAAAATGTTTTAACTCTACTATAATCTATATTTGATATTTGATGTTGAAAAGCAATAAAATTAACATTCTCATTAGTAGAAGGAATAGTCTTAGGTATTCCTGTTGTACCAGAAGAATGACATATAGTAGCTACTTCATTCGCTATATATGGATTAGTATAACATACTTGATATCTTGAATCCTTAAGAAATCTATCCACTCCAAATATATTAATATTACCATATGAAGTACTTACTCTCTTAACAATATCTTCATCTCTAAATTTCATTCTATACATAGTACTTTCAATCATAGGTAAAGAGTCAGTAATCTTAGTAATTAATACTTTATTAATATTTAATTCATTATAAATATAATTCTCAATAGGTTTAATTGAAGTTTCATATACTTTATCAAAACATACAATAGCATTTACTTTTTCTTTCTCTAAAAAATATTTCATTCTATCTTCTTTACTAGTAGGATCAATATTATCTGAAACAGCCCCAATCTTATTTAAAGCATATATAATAATAGTAGACTCTGGTAAATTAGGAAGTAAAAGTGCTACTCTATCACCTTTTCTAATCCCCATAGCGGTAAATCCCTTAGCATACCTATCTATCAAATCAATAAATTCCCCATAAGTATATCTTTTTCTTCCAAATCTAAGTGCATATCTATCTAAATTATTCTTATTACACTCCCTAATATATCCATACATAGTATATTTAGGAATATTATTAAGAATAATATCAAAACTATCACTAAGATTATTCTGTATTTCTCTTTTTAGATCTTCTATTCTTTTTAATAATTCCATCCAAACCACCCTTTATAAATTTTCCCCTCTAAAGCATTAATATTATACCATATTTATAAAGCGAAAAAAATGTATCATTTGTATACACTTTTTAAGTTCGTAAAACAATATAAGTTTACTATAAGTTAACTATCTATTTACCCTTTCCACTTGCAATATCTGGTAAATATAAAGAAAACTTTTTATTAATTACTTTCATCACATTATCATCATATTTCATAGGTAATACCACTTCATAATAATATTCTCTAAGTAAATTATCTGAAACATTATATCTAGAAATAACTTCATCTAAACTATCTAAATTAATAAGAAATTTATTATATTCTTCTTCATTATATGGAGGAATATTATTTTTTTGTCTATATAATCCCTTATTAATACATTTAAATCTTATTCCCATTTGTTTAAGATTAATATATTCTCCTAGTAACAAATCACATCCATTACTAAGAAGTAAAGCTCCTACTACTCTTGTTTTAGTTCTATCTAATACGACTTCATTAGTTTGACTATTATATCTATATAACTCTCCACTATCTTTTAATTCCCTTTGAATACTTAATTCTTCTATCATTTTAGGACTACTAATTGAAGTAACAGAACTTTTCATATCATTAGTATAACCAACCTTAATATAATGTTTCTTTCCATCAACATCAACTTCTTTTAAAGTATTAAAATCAGCCTTAGTAGATTCTGAAGTAACAGAATCAACAAAAGAAGAAGCAATATAACCATCGCTATTAACATCCATAACAAATAATGTTTTAACTTCTCCAAAAGTATTAAGTTCTCTATCTGATATTAAACAGCAAGATAAGTATTGTTTACTATACTCATTATCATGATAATTTGAGTCTCCCTTTACACCAGGTTCTAAATAACTAGCATGAATTACTGTCATAAAATCTTCTCCATTAGTAATATTATCATAATTAGTAATATCTCTTTCCCATAACTTAATAGAATAGTCTCTGCACTTCTCTTCTAAATCAAATACCTCTTTTAAATCTTTTTCAAACTCTAATCCTACTAGTGAAGCATCATCTTTATATTTACCATACTTAAAACAATACTCTACATTATCACCACTAGTTAAATCAGTTAGTATTCTATTATAAACATCATATAAATCAGAATATTTATTCTTAAATTCTTTTAATTTCTTATAAGCATCTATATAAATACCATTATTAACTTCCATATCAATAAGCATAGCAAGTTCTTTCTCTAACTCTGTAATATAACCTCTTACACTAGAATTAATTAAACCATAATCAGCAATATAACTAAATTTCCTCGTAACACACTCCTATTTTATTATTTTTCTAAAAAGTTCATTACCAAATCAACAAGTACTTCTTTTTCTTTTGGATCAGATTGTGCAATCAATATCGTAACTGCTACTAAAGTATTATTATCTATAACCATACCATTATCATTATATAATAAATTATAGAAATTCAAAAAGTATATAAACAAAGTAGCTGCTATTCTTTTATTACCATCAATAAAAACATGATTTTTAGTAACTAAATATAACATATTAGCAGCCTTCTCTTCAGTAGTAGGATATAATTCTTTACCATCAAATGTACTATAAATATTATCAATTATTCCCTTTAATCCATTATCTCTCTCCAAAGCAAATAAATCACTATTATTATTAAACTTAAGTTCATTAATAACATTTATACAATCTTCATAAGTAATTCTTCTATCATTCTTAGTACCTTTAGGCCTAGATATTTTTTTATAGTCATACTTATCAAGTAATTCTAAAGCACTAGAATAATTATTTATAACCTTTATAATACTTTTTGCTTCTTCTGCACTAAGTTCATTATCTAATCTCCCAGCAATATCAAGTAGCTTAACTGTCTTCTCTAAATATTCTAACCTTCTATTATTAACAACATAACCTTTAATCAAATAATCCTTTATAATTTTATTAGCCCATTTCCTAAAAATAATACCATTCTTACTCTTAACTCTATAGCCAACACTAATAATCATATC
>OIYS01000423.1_pt1 | contig 30239 bp, 35 predicted proteins | sample 1588271 | NCBI WGS metagenome assembly OIYS01 (sample SAMN03283286) | human gut metagenome | biome: human-associated habitat; material: feces | host: Homo sapiens | place: Peru | collected 2012
ACTTTTTTACCATTTTTAACATCCTGATTAAACTTATATTTAGTTGACACATAATCCTTTTTAAAAGATTCCAACTTTTCTTCTAAAAGGTAATCTTTCGGAAATAGATCAATCTTAACATAAGGTTTTAGCCATGCAATTTGTAAAAATGAAAATTTATTATCATCTAAAAAACCATTTTCATCATCAACATCATAAACACTTCTAAATCCTTCAAAATAGTTCTTTTGATTTTCAATAAGTAAAGACAAACCACAATTTTCTTTGAAGTATTCATATTTAGAAATTTCTTCTGGAAGAATTTTAATTAGTTTTTCATAGTCTTTTCTCATAATAGACAAATCTATGTCATCATCCCATGGAATAAAACCACCATGGCGAACTGCGCCAATTAATGTACCTCCTTCAAGCCAATAATCAATATTATGCTTTTTACAGACATTATCTACAAAACGAAGCAATTCAATATACAATAACTGAACATTTCTTAAATTACCTTTTATTCTTATATCACAACTAGTAAACAATAAATCCAACAATTGATTTTGTGAATTTAACTGATTAGATTTTTTATTCAGATTTTGTAATTTTTTAGGAATTTTTAAAAAGAAATCCAAAATATAATTATTATATTTAATAAAATCCGGCAACTTTGCATAAATTTTTTCAAAATCCATAAAAATCAATCCAATGTTTATTGAAAAACACACTAATTAAATTAACACTATGTCAATATAAATATAAATAATTTATTAATATCAAAATTTTAAAAAATGTATATTTAAACTTTAATTTTTAAAGCTGATAAACTAAAAATATTTAAAGTATTTGAACTAATTCAATATTAAGTGGTCAACATGAGTAGAATTTATGGAAACATTGAAGAAATAGACTCTGAAAAAATTAAAAAATTTTTCAATAATCGAGCTAAAAAAGACGAAGAAGCACTGCTTGTTAAAACTGAATTTTCAGACAAAGAAAATGTTGAAAAACGTCAAAAAGAAGAAAGTGAATTATTATTAAATAAAATTGATTTTGAAAATAAAAAAATTTTAGAAATCGGCTGCGGAATAGGCAGATGGGCTGAAGTTTTCCATGACAAGTGCGACAGTTATTTAGGTATTGATTATTCTGAAGATTTAATTGAAATAGCTAAGGAAAATTATAATTATGATAACTGCCATTTCCAGGTTTTATCCGCTTCCCAACTAGATACTGCAGATTTACTAGTTAATGCTCCTTTTGATATTGTTATAATTACTGGAGTATTAATCTATTTTAATGATGATACTATTAAAAAAATGATTAAAGATTTAAATAGCTTATGTGCTTCCAATAAAACAATTTACATAAGAGAAACTCTTTCATTTTTAGAAACCAGACTTACTTTAAAGGATTTCTTTTCTGAAAATCTGGAAGCTGATTATAATGCAATTTACAGAACTGATGATGAATTTTTAGACTTTATAAACGGAATTGATGGAAATATAACCATTGAAACTGGTGAAATATTTGATGAATTGAAAAATTTCACTGAAACTGGATATAAATACTTTTTAATTAAATCTGTAAATTAATTATAAGTATAAATAGCTACTCCCCGTAGCTATCCTCATAACCTGTTTCCAACCAATAATATTCATCAGGATATGCCTCTTTTAGTTTCTGATTGGCATAATCAGGTCCTCCGGGAGGGTTATTTGCACAGCTGTGACATACTTTTCCCTGAGTGTACTCATCATTAGCTTCACTAGCTGAAAGGGCTTTTCCACAAACTGCACAGTAACCGTATGATTTTTCTGTTTTGACATCAACACTACTTTCAACAACTTCCCTGTCAGCTTCAGTTGTGTTATTATTTGTAATATTTACCTCATCAATACTTTCAGGTTCACTGAATAATGTAGCTGCAATAATTCTTCCGCATAAAACAGCTATAACCAAACAAACTACAACAATCATTTTTTTACTTAAATCCATAAACTCACCTTTAATCTTTCAAACCTTTAATCAAACATTCCAAAGCCTCACGGGATTTTTCAACATGACTGGAATTTATATCTCCCCAGTAGGTTTCTATTTCACTAGCTGGAAAGTGAAGAACTGCTGTTGAAGAGATTGTAACTGTTTTTTCTATTTTAATTCCCATCAGCACTAGCAGCTCTACCGGAAAATGCTTATCCAAAACAGTATTGTCTGGAAAAATTTTAGAATAATCTTTAACTTCCCGAGGATGTGGCTTTATTATAATATTGGGATATTTTTCAACAATTTCAGAATATATCATCATTTCCTCATTTAAATCCATTAAATTGTCTTCACTAAATGCTTGTGTAATCAATAATACATCAATATTTTCCAGATTACTGAAATTGAAAATTTTTAAAATCTTTAAATGATCTTCCAAAGACAGATTCTCCCACAATGCATTTAAATCAATTATTTCTGCTTTAGATGATACATCACAAAAACCTTCATAAGTCAGATAAACTTTTTTAATGTTTTTATGTGTACCGTATCCTGATTTGGATCCTTTAATATACAATCCCAAAAAGTTAAGAAGCCTGTTTGAAATAAAGTTACTTTCCAGTTTTCTGTAATTAGCAAGCCCGTCTTCTATAAGGTATGCATTTTCATATTCATAAAACATATAAGAAAACTGCGTATGCCCATGACCGTATATCTCAACATCATCTCCAACAAACAGCATCAACAACCTAAGTTTCAGAATGCCGTAAAGCTGTCTGAAACACACTCCCAAATTCATAACTGCAAATTTAATTAAATTATCATCAGCATTAAATTTAAATCTGGAAGCTGGAAAATAAACATGATTAATATTTTTTCTAACATCTTCAGGAACTCCTGATGAAAATATAAACAAATCATCATCGGAAACTCCATTTATTAAAAAATACAAAAACAGAGAGTATACTGTATCAACTGTACAGATTCTTTTAGTCATTTTTACCATCTCTCAATATCTGTCAGATTGTCAACTTCCATTTTATTTCCAACTATCTTTTTAGCCAATTTATCCGGAATCACTTTGCAAATCAGAAAGGAAGTTAATTTGTTTCTGGCTAAAAATCTGTTGAATCTTTTTATAAGTGCTACATGGTGATAGTCAAATACTTCGTCAAATTCAAAGTCAGCTAACTCAAAATACTTTCTATATAATTTATTGTCTTCATGATGCCTATTTAACCATGGTCTGTTAAATATTTCACCGTTTCCTACACAGAAATGCTGAAATACAGGATTTTCAATTGCATCATCCAGAACTTCCCTTGAATAGTAATTCTTTTGTATATTTCCGTTTAATTTGAAAGTTATATCATGGCCTGTATTGTGGAGGCTGCCTTCAAGATTATATTTAGGATTTAAAATAAGGAGATTTTTGGATAAAACATTGTTGATTACTCCCTGATCCATTCCAAAGTGTTTGCCTCTTAAGTTAAACTCAACAAGCTTTTCTAAAAACTGATTTTCAACATTTTCCTGTCTCCATCGTTTAAGGTTGATTAACAGCATTCCAGCATTAATGTAGGAATCGTCTTCATTTAAGTCTATGGCTTTTTTAACCTCAGCAGTACAGTTCAGTGCCAAAACTCCAGCTGCCAGATAATTATTTAAATCCAGATCCCAGATTTCCTTAAATGAACCTAAAACCAATGCATCACAATCAAGATATATTACTTTATCTACAGTTTCAGGAAGGAGACTGGCTATAAATAATCTGGAATAGGTAGCCAGCGAAAAATCCCCTTTAACACTCATTTTATTTAAAGTCAGATTATATTTTTCCTCAATATCTGCAACATGAATAAATGAAATATCAGCACCATAATCATGAGCTATTTTCCTTATTTTTTCCTTATTGATTTTTTTGATTCCGCTGTCCAATACAAAAATTTCTATTTCATCAAAATCACCAATATTATTTTTTAATAGTGAAACAAGACAAATAGCCAAGTATGGTGAATAATTATCATCACATGCAAAACTTACATTTAACATTATTAATGCCTTTGAAAATAATAATATATAATTATTATTAGCTTAAACAAAAAGTTGATTTATAATAGTAAACAAAACAAATCTATGGAAAAAAATACTAAAATAATTATGATTCTGTCTGCTATAATTTGTATTTTGCTTATTTGGGGATCACTGTTTTTTGCAGATAACTGTCCTCAAACATTTGAATGTGATGAGTTAAAAATTACAACACCTATTGATGGAGGTTACTATGATGATTCCTTCGGTTCATTGTCTTTAAGTGATGAAAACCAAAGTAATATCATATTTATTGCAATAAGTCCTGATTCAGAAGAAAGGTTTAATCAGCTATACAATGATGAAAGCACGATTACAGGCACAACAGCAGATTACCAGCTTGACGGCTGCAGCAACATCAGTGTCCAGATGGGTTCATTTAAAAACAAAAAGGCAATTATTGTTTCATATACCTGTGATGGCAGCAATCAGAAAGATTATTTCGTTCCTGTAAACAGTAAAGTAGTTCAGATAAGTGTTAATGAAAGTAATTCACAAGCACAAAGCTATTTAAATGGCCTGGAGTTTAAGGGGTGATTTTATGAAAGACCGTACTGTTTTAATAATCTGCGGAATTGCAATTATAGTATCTGCACTGTTTGCAGCTTATATTATTAATGATACTCTTTCAATATCCACTACAGAATTTCATTTATATGAAAATGATCCTGCAGAATCCGACAGTGCTGTTGAAGATGTATCTGATGATTATCCTGAATATTCACCAACCTTCGGAAATTATAAAATTTTAGGTGATGATCTGGAAGACAGATTAATTGAAACATCTGCTGGAGAAAAATATGTTTTAGGCGGAGACGGGTATTATACCTATGCAGGCACAGATTCAAATGGAAATTACAAAATAGGAACTTATATGGGAAAATATTAATTTCCCATTTTAAATTTAAACTGCTTTTTGAAGAAAATCCAAATTCTTTTTGTTTTATGGCTGCCAATTTGCTTCACTATAAATACACATTTTAAGAATAAAATTACACCAAATAGGAAAAGATTTATAAGACACCAAAACAATAACATTAATTGAAAATAGATTTCCATGATTATTATCCTTCAAAATATCTAGCATATACTCACAACAAAAAAATCTATTTTCAAAACAAAAATAGCTTAAAAATATTGCGAAGGCCTGTTAAAAGATTACCATATCGCAAAAGCTAATTACAAAGAATAGCCTCAAAAGCTATTCCCAATTTTAATTTTTCTTATTGAAAATCTTTTAAAAATCATAATCCACATATTTAAATGACTGAGGAGCAACAAAACCACAAATATAGGATCATTAAAAAGAGTTAACTTAGAAATTTCCATCACATGTTAATTTTTCAAGAAATATTCAAAATACCGTCATTTTCTTAAAGCAGAATATAGACTGAAGAATTATAAAGTAAAATTCTTCCTAAACACTATGAAAAAATATCAGAACAATAAAATTGTGTAATTTAATCACCATACTGAAAGTAAAAAAATTAACCAAATAAATAAAAATACCTTAAAAATAACATGAATGATTTTTTTTATTATTAATAATACTTAAAAAATTATTTTAAAATCAGTGCACCAATATTTATTAATATATACCAACATCACATGAATTATTTCAAAACAAAAATATATTATACTGTTTTATAGTATTTTACATGTTAATTTACCATATGAAAATCAAAATTATTCTTTTCTTACAATATTGTCATATTATTAATCAAAATATTTATATATTTTTTATTACAAAATAAGGAATACCAAAGGAGATGAAAGAATGGAAAATATTGTCGGAACCACTCTAAATAAATTAAGAAGGGAAAACGGATACACCCAAGAACAAGTTTCTAATTATTTGGGAATTACTCAAAGCAACCTTTCCAAAATAGAAAATGGTGAAAGAAACTTTAACATGACATTGCTTGATAAATTATGCTTATTGTACAATTGTTCTCCAGAATATTTATTGGGAGAAACTGATTCTCATGAAAAACCAAGCATAGCATTCCGTAGTGATGAAAAAGTGGATTTAAATGTAGTTGCAAAAATGAATGAAATTAAAGGATTTTTAAAATTACTAAGAAAATTAGATAGTGATGATTAAAAATGAATAGTATTGCATTAGCAGAAACATTAAGACATGAATGGGGTATAGAAAGCTTCGCTTCAGCAAATATACGTTCTTTAGTCTACAATAATATACAAAATTTAACAGTACTTTGGTTCCCAATGAAAAAGAATATTAGCGGATGCTGTTCTAAAACAAAAGACGATAAAGTAATATTTATTAATACCAACCATACCCTTGGAAGGCAAAATTTTACATTAGCTCATGAAATATACCATTTACTTTACGAAGATGTTGATGATTTCATCGTTTGTGGAGTTAACAATAACAGCCAAAGTGAAAAAAATGCAGATAATTTTGCTTCAACATTATTAATGCCAGATAGTGCATTATATTGGTTCAAAAGTAAAAATCAAATTGAAGACTGGTCTTTAGAAGATATAATTAAATGCGAACAATATTATCAAGTCAGCCACCATACAATGCTCATTCGTCTTAAAAATTTAAACTGGATTAATAAAAATCAATTTGATAATTTTAAATCAAATATAATACGCGAAGCAGACAAATTAGGTTATGACACTAATCTTTATAAAACATCTCCAGAAAATCAGAAATATTCCTCAATAGGAGAATTAATACGCTTAACTGAAAAAGCATATGACAATAAAAAGATAACTGGTGGAAAACGCAGAGAAATATTATTGAAAAGTTTTAGAAATGATGTTCTTTATAATGGGGCAGATAACCTTGAATAAACCCGTTTTCTACGATACTGACTGTTTAGAATGTTTTTTATTTGTAGATGCAGGCCATATTTTAGAGGAATTATTTTCTAAAATCATTATTCCTGAACAGGTATATTCCGAAATCATGGCTGAAAACACCCCAGCAATTGTAAAAAAAAAATTTTAAAAACTTAAAAAATAGATTTGTAGAAATTAAAGAAATATCTTTTTTATCTCAAGAATACACTACTTATAACTTAATCAAAAAAGGTTTATGGAGTAAAACAGGAACAATTTGTGGATCAGGTGAATCAGCAGCTATAACATTAGCTCATTTAAATAATGGGCTTGTAGCAAGTAACAATTTAAGTGATGTGGAAGAATATATTGAAAGTTTAGATATTGAACTTATTACTAGTTCAATGATTTTATCCAAAGCTGTTGAAAGAGACATTATTTCTAAAGAAAACGCAGATGACTTATGGAAAGAAATGATAAATAAAGGTATTAATTACCCAAAGAGTCTTTTAGTGATTATTTTGATGAACTTTATGAAACTGATTGTGAAAGATTTCTAAATAACAAATCATGAAGAAAATGCATAATATGCCTTAAAATGATAGACTTTAATATAGATAACTATTGATAAAAAATTTTTTGAATAATATTTATCTGTAGCATCCCTCAAAAATAACATACATGAACCTACTTGAAAACACAGATAAGATACACACAACCCAGATGGGTGTTGGAAGAATTAAAAGAAACCTCAAATTAGATACTGATGATGTCGTTGGCTATTGCATTTCCAAAATTAAAGATAAAAACGCTAAAATAAGTCGCAAAGGTAAAAACTATTACGTTGAAGCTGACGGATGTATAATAACTGTTAATGCTTCCAGCTATACCATAATAACTGCACATTTAAAATAAGTAAAATACTTTTATCAAATAAAAAGCCATATAGTTGCATTTAACTGCAATATTCAAAAATCAAGGCAATTTTTCAGAATGATAAAAAAAATAGTTCAAATTAAACACAATCACATGATTTTAAAAATCATTTAATTCAGATAGTTTAGTTGAAATCATATCCTGAATTTCAGCTTTTTTCTTGTGATTTAAATAGATATCCGCACCATGAAATGTTTTTTTAATACCAATGATTCCCTTTTTGTGTAATTTCTTTACAGCTTTATTTATTTGTTTACAGGGAATATATGATAATCTATTGCATACATTTTTTATAGGAGTGTGCCTTTTATTGTAATATGCTCTCCTATGCAAGGCATATACAATTTTTATTTCAATTTCTTCTTCACAAAATTCCATACAACTTAATCACCTCCATTATTAATTTATTAAATTAAAGATATAATATTTAATGTATTCAATTTAGACAATTTACAAAAATTTATTAATGGGAATTGTATAATTATTATACATGGAATGATTAAGTATGCTAATAGAAATTTTAGGAAAATGCCCCCAAATAAAAGTATTAGACTATTTATTATCAAATCCTTTTGAAAGCTATACCAAACAACAAATAGCAATAGGAGCTGAAATATCTAGATCTACATTAGACAAATTTATTGATAAACTGCTGGAAAATAAAATACTGATTTTAAAAAATTCAAAATACGAATTAAACTTCAATTCAGAAATTGTTAAAAAATTAGATGCACTGCAGGAATATCTGGCCAAAAAAGAACTTGAAAAACAATCATCATATGAAACTGAAGAATTTATAAAATATTCTGATGAAGAATTAGACAAACTTTTTGACGAAAATGCAAAAGATGTTGATTTAGACAAATTAGAAAAAGAAATTGAATTAAATGAAGATATATTAATCAATAAACAGGAATACAGACAATTAAAATATAATATTACCTGTCCTTCCAAAAACCCAAAAAATAGTTATGATAAATTAGATTTAACAAACACTAAAAAATATTACAAAATTGGAGGATTTTAATATGACAAATAAAAATAAAGAAATACAAATAAACTCTAACATAAATATTAAAAATGAATCTGAAGTCATTCACGCATCATCATTTGGAGTGGGAGGAGACGACGAAGAAGTCAGGCTAATTATAGTAAACAACAAATTGATTAATAAAAATGATAATTTTGAGCTAATCAGCGAATCAGATTTACAAATTGTTATGAGTCCAGCTACGGCCATAAAATTAAAAGATATGCTTGAAAATTATACTAAAAATTAACAAAACCTGTTGAATATTCATATTTCTTCATATCCTCAATTATCAAATAAAAAGCCATATAGTTGCATTTAACTGCAATATTCAAAAATCAAGGCAATTTTTCAGAATGATAAAAAAAATAGTTTAATATATTTACTTAAGAAATCCTAAAATTAGATGGATTATTTTTTAATGCATTTATATTAAGAAATGCTTTTTTAATTTCATTTTGGACAAAAGGTAATTGTTTTGAAAAATAGTCTTTATTAGTGTTTTGCCAATCATAATCGGCACAATTACGTTTTTCAAATAAAATTTCTAATAATTCCCCCAACTCGGCTTCATTATCATCATCTGAATTTTTTAAATATTCATAAAGCTTAGTATGTATTCCTCTTCTTGTTAAAAATTGATTTTCACCTTTTATTTCAACTAAATACTATCTAGCAGAACAAAAAGCAGAGTAATAATATCTACTTATTGCAGAACGAATACAAGCTTCATCATTTCTGTTAGATAATTCTTCTGCAAGATTAAAAAAATCTCTCCAATCAAAATAAGTCATAAATACCCCACATCAACAAAAAATTTATTAGTTAAATTTAATTTTCTTTTTAATGGTCTTATCTCTGAATTAAATTTTAATAGTTTATTAACCAAAACATCAGGATGTTGATTACAAGGAGTTTCTTTTATAAATAAACCTAACTTTGAATCATCATTTACAGAATTAGGTATAACTTTTAAAATATAATCTGCATTCCTAAAATATTTTCTCAATATAGGATTTAAAGTATCTAAAAAATTAATCAAATCATCATGATTTTTTATAAAATCATAAACCTTACTTTGATTAATTAAATTAAAATTTTTAGATAAACTATTAAATTTAACTTCAAATGATTGTTGATAATTTGCTTTAATAATATCACTATTTCTTATTGAATTAATATTCCCAAAAATTCCTTCAGTTTCCAAGAAGATATTACCATTTTCACCAATAACCGAAGGAATAGTTTGATAAGACTTTAAATCAAAAAAAGTTTTTCTTGAAGGAAAGGTTATTTTATTTACAAAATCAATCATCATTTTATCTCCTTATTTTTCATTAAACGTACTAACTCTGAAGAAATAGAATATTCAAATTTACTAAAAATTAATTTATTCATTTTAATTAAATTGCTTTTAATGTCATCTATAGAATCTATATCCTTAATAACACAATCAAAATCCAATATAAACTCTTTATTAACTTCATAATCTGGAAATTTGGGATTAAATAAACCATATTGTAAAGTTAACAAATAATTTTCTTTTCTAAAATTCAATTTAGTAAAAATTTGAACTAAATTTTCATCATTGTTTTCTAAATTTTTAAGAACTTCCAAATTTAACAAATCAGAATTAAAATATTTAACAAGATTCTTATTAATTTCATCATCATCAAATTGATTAATATACCGTAATCCCAAAAATTTCAAATCAAAAGACCCGTAACCACTTAAAGCATTGATTAATAATAAAACATCACTTAAAAATTTATTAAATCCACAATACGCTTCTTTTTTATAATCAAGCACCAACTCATTCGCAGTTAATGCGACTTCTTTTTTATAATCATTACTTTTAAATATCCAAACCAAATCGCCTTTTTCAGATATTTTTCGTTGCCCCGAATTAATATCAATATCTAAATTAATTTTGTCATGGGAAATTACTTGAAATTTAGGAAATTCCGTAAGAATATTTTCTTTAAACTGATCTGCAGCTGACTCATCATTTCCAGATAATTTAAATATGGTAGAAAAATCAATTCGAAAAATAACTTCATTGATAAAATTATTATCTAAAATCACACCTTCCTCCATAATATATCACATCCTTACAAATAGTTAAAACATACAAAAACCATGATAACTCAATTATATTATCTTTTAAAAGAACTTATTAAATATTTTGTAAGAATTAACTGCAATATTCCAAAGTCAAAGCAATATTAATTAAACAGATCTAAAAATCTTTCTTAAAAAAGCAGATTCCTTTGAAGCTTTCATAATCTTAATAATTAAAATAGCTAAATTAAAGAATCTGTGAACTATAAAAAAGTTAATTATATTTGCCCATCCTTCATTAGCCTTGCATCCAAATCCAGCTTCTTTTTCATAATTATACAACTTTTTAATCATTGATTTCAAATTACTTCCAGTTGTATTTACATCAATGAAAAATCTGAGCAAATTACGTAAGTAGAATTTAAAATAAAAACTAGCTAAATCTTTTTTATTATACTTATCTAAAATTTTAAACATTTCAGGAATTGAATTAAGTAAGTTTTCCACATGTTTCGGACTGCATTCATGAGATAATGACTCTTCATGCATATCCCAAAAGTATCCGTAATATTTTTCTAAATAAACTAATTTAGATGAGTTGAAAAAGACTTCAAGACAAAAAAGCAAGTCTTCAGCCAGCATGTTTTCTACAAATCTTATATTATTATCTGCAATGATTTCTTTTTTAAAAATCTTATTCCAGATAGTTATATCTTCAAAATATGCCAGATCATCATTTGAGACTATAATATTCCCATTGGAACTTAACTTTCCGCCAACATACTTTTCAGATACTGAAATATCCTTAATATTATCTCTTTTAACTTTATCACAGGAAGCTATGTCAGCATCTTCTGAAACAATGGCTTCGTACAATTTCAGACATAAATCTTTGTCATGTTCATCATCATTGTCTGAAAACATGATATACTGACCGCTGGCTATTTCAATACCCTTATTTCTTCCAAAACCCGGAAATCCGTGGTTTTTATTAGAGTAAATGCCAATTACATTATCATATTTATCTACATATTCTTCTATAATGCTTTTTGAGTTATCCTGAGAATTATCATCTGCTAAAATAAGTTCAATATTTTCAAAACCGATACTCTGATTAATAATTGAGTTTATTGTTCTTTTCAGGTATTTTTCCGCATTATAAACAGGTATAATCATAGATATTTTGTACATAGCCAGTCCCCATCTTTATAATTTATTATTAATTTTTGTATCTTATTAATTTTATTAGAATAAACTATATTTGATTACCTGAAAATAGTCAAGATTAGAATTAAACTATTAATTAAACACAAATACTAACTAAAATTATCTTAAACAGCCTATAGGAATTACTTTAACTCCATCTTTCCTAGTATATGCTAATTCCCCACCAGTGATAATAGCTAAAAATGAAGGTTGTTTCATGTTTTTTCTCGCTATTGAATCGTTTAATTTGAGTAAATTTTTTGCACCTTTTTCTTCTTCCATACTACCTAATTTAAATTCGATTAATGCATATTTACCATCTTTTAAATGTAATACACAATCGATTTCAAGATTGGATCTATCTCTATAAAATGAAACCCTTCCTTCAATAGCACTTGAATAAACTTTTAAATCCCTTATACATAAGTTTTCAAAAATAAATTCAAAAGTGTTTAAATCATCCATTAACAATTCTGGAGTCAGTCCAAGTGCGGCTACAGCAATAGAAGGATCTATGAATTGTTTTTTAGAGCTAGTTCTAATACTTGTTTTAGACCGGATATTTGGAGACCATGCTTTTACATTATCAATTACATATAATCTTTTTAAAACATCAATATATTGATAATAAGTTGTTTTACTAATATCCTCAAAATTTGCATTAATATCTGAAATTATTGTTGAATCTTTTGTAGATTCTGAAATATTTCTTGCATATGATGCCAAGATAGTTTTAACTCTATTCGGATCTCTTTTAACACCATCAATTAATGATGCATCATTTTCACATATGCTATCCACATAAACATATGGAAGTAATAATTGAGCTTCTTTAGATTTTTTATTTAATGATTCTGGCCATCCCCCCCTACAAGTTACAAATATTAACTCTTCAATTGATAAATCTGATGTAATTCCATCAATATCCAAATTAGGTGAATAAAATAAATCTACAAGTGAAATTTTACCATTAGATTCGCCACTTTCATACAAACTCATTGGTCTCATCATTAATTTATGAATTCTACCAGTACCAGAATGCATTATTTCAGAATCCTCAACAATTGTAGATCCTGTTAAAATATACAATCCTTCCCTCCCTAATTCATCAACACTACTTCTAACTGTATCCCATAATACTGGAGCTGTTTGCCATTCATCAATTAATCTAGGTTTTTCACCTTCTAAAAGTTTTGAGGGTTTAATATCTGCCCATTTTAAGTAGGATTTAATTTTATCTTTATCTTGTAATTTAATAATACTTTTAGCATGGTGTTCTCCAGTTGTTGTTTTTCCACACCATTTTGGACCCACTATAAGAATTGCACCAATAACCTCAAGATATTTTTCAATTTCATCATCAAGATATCTTTTTAAGTAATTTTTCATTATAAAACACAACCTACTTTATTATTTTACATAGTTTTACTTTACTACTTTGTAGTAATATACTTTACCATTTTGTAGCAATTCACTTTACCATTTTGTAGTATTTTACTTTACTACTTTGTAGTAACTCACTTTACCATTTTGTAATTTTCAATTATTAACAACAAATAATACATAAATAATATTAACTAATAAAATCAAAAATTATAATATTATTAAATTATTTGGAGTAAATTAAATGTCAAGACCCATTGTTGCAATTACAAGGCCTGCTGACAGATCTAAAGCAGCCTGCAAGATTGTTGAAGAGTTAGGAGGTCAATATGTTCTAGCTCCTACTTTAGATTTAAAACCGGTTAATAGCGAATCTTTAAAGAATTTAATAGCTAATAAAGATTTGCTGGATTGGATTGTTTTTACATCTCCAACTACAATTACTTCTCTAAATCTTTTTTATCCTGATTTTTTAAAAAATTTAGATTGTAAAGTAGCTGTAATTGGAAATAAAACTGGAAAAATAGCTAGTGAACAGGGTGTTGAAGTTGATTTAATACCTGATGATTTTACAGCAGAAGGTCTTTTAGAGGAATTTGAAAAAAGAAATATTACAAATCAGACTATTGGAATTCCTAGAACTGCTTCTGCAAGACCTGTTCTGCCTGAAGGCTTAGAAAAACTTAACAATAAAGTTATACTTGCTGAAGCTTACAAATCATTATTCCCAATGGATGAAAATAAAATCAGTGATTTGATAGCTAAAATAGAAAATAATGAAATTGATGCAATTACTTTTACCAGCCCTTTAACTGTTACCAATTTCTTTAAAATATCTAAAAACAAAGAAAAATTAGCTGATTTACTTTCAAATAATTTATTAACTGTCTGTATTGGTCCCATTACCGGTAAAATTTTAGACCAGTACAATATTAATTATATATATCCTGATACTTACACTGTTCGTGATATGATGGAGTTATTATTCAAAACCTGGAGAAATTCACATGAAAGATAAAATAAGTATTATTCTACCTATTTTTAATGTCGGCCCTCATTTAAGAGGAGGAATTGATTCTTTAATCAACCAAACAATAGGAAATGAAAATTTAGAAATCATTATGGTAGATGACTGTTCTACTGATGAAAGTGGAAAGATTATTGATGAATATGATGAAAAATATGACTGCTGTAAGGCTATCCACCTGGAAAAAAATACTGGTGCAGCTAACGGTCCCCGTAACAGAGGTATTGAAGAATGCAGCGGCGATTACATCATGTTTTTAGATCCTGATGACAGATACACATTAGATGCCTGTGAAGTATTATACAATGCCGTGACCAAATATGATGCAGATATGGCTTTTGGCAGATTTAGAAGAATCTACACTTACGGTGAAACTGTTCAGAAGTCATATTCCCCTTATTTGGATGATTTGGAAAGTGCTTATCCTGATGAAACATTTGAAACAGCAAATCCTTTAAATGTTCCTGATTATGTTTGGGACCACATTTTAGAACATGCTTTATACGGCAAAAATATTCAGGGAAAATATGAAAGAAACGAACCTGTTGATGTTATCCATGTTAAGAGCATTAAAGAAGAGCCTGATTTATTGAAAATGGCTCCTTCTGTCTGGAGTAAAATCTTTAAAAGGGAACTTATTATGGATAAAAATATCCGTTATCAGCCATTTGTTTCCGGGGACGATTTGGCATTTACTTTAGAAACTCTTCTTAAAGCTGACGGAATTGTATATTTGAATAATTTCATGTGCTATGACTATTATGTACGTGATTTGCCTGATGACAAGTCAATTACCAATAATGTAAATGTCAGATTCCTCAGCGATTTAATGGACTCATATATTTATGCCAGACAGTGCACTGAAAGGTTTTCCAAAGAGATTCAAACAATTTCAGTTAATCCTCATTTAATTTACTGGATGCATACATGGAAAAATTCACCGTTTACCAAAAACGAAAACAGATTACTGTTAAGCAAAGTGGAAAAGCTTAAAAGGATTCATAAAAGCGATTTGAAAACCAAAATGTTATTATCTTCCATGACAACAGCTATTGAATCTGCAATTAAAATACACAAGGAGTAAATATCAATGAAATATGTAATTGTTGGAGCTGGTCTTTCCGGTTTAACAATAGCTGAAAGAATAGCTAACCAGCTTAATGAAGAAGTTCTGATTATTGAAAAAAGAAATCATATCGGCGGAAATATTTATGATTTCTACGAAGACGGCATTTTAATACAAAAATACGGACCTCATATCTTCCATACCAATGAAAAAATCGTTTACGAATACTTGTCCGAGTTTACTGAATGGTTAGACTACGAACATCACGTTTTAAGTAATGTAGACGGAAAATTAGTACCTATGCCTATCTGCATAGATACTTTAAATGCTTTATATGACCTTGATTTAGATGAAGAATCTATGAAAAAATGGATTGAAGAGCACAAAGAAGATATTGATGAAATCAAATCAAGTGAAGATGTTGTTTTAAAAAATGCAGGTCGTGACATTTACAATAAGCTTTTTAAAAACTACACTCAAAAACAGTGGGGAACCTCAGCAGCAAATCTTGATCCGTCAGTAATTTCAAGAATCCCCTTCAGGTTTAATCATGATACAAGATACTTTGAAGACACATATCAGGGAATGCCGAAAGAAGGTTTTACTAAAATGTGTGAAAAGATGATTGACAATGATAAAATCAAAGTCGTCTTAAATACTGATTATAAGGATTATTTAAAAGATATTGAGTATGATACTTTAATCTACACAGGGCCTATTGATTATTTTTACAGTTACAAATATGGGGAATTATTATACAGATGTCTGAACTTTGTATATGAAGTTTTAGACGAAGATTCCTATCAGGAAGTTGGTGTTGTCAATTATCCGAATCATCCATACTTTACCCGTATTACTGAGTTTAAAAAATTAACAATGCAGGATGTTGAAGGTAAAACTGCAATTATGAAGGAATATCCTGGATTCAACGGAGAATTATGTTATCCGTATCCTACTCAGGAATACCTTGACAAATTCCAGCAGTACAAAAAAGAAATGGATAAAGAAGAAAACGTAATATTTGCAGGACGTCTAGCTCAATACAAATATTACAATATGGATTTAGTTGTTAAAAATGCTTTAGAAATATTTGAAACACAAATAAAAAAGAATCATTAAATTTGAAGGTGAATTAATATGATTACAGTATGGCCACAGTACCTGGATAAAAACCTCTCTTTAAATGAAGGCAGAAAAGTATCAAAAGAAATAGCTGTAGAAGAACCAAAACTGCAGGATATTGAAAAAGCTCTAAAGAGACTTAATTTACCTTACAGCACTCAAAAAGAAAGAGCATATCCCGGCAAATGGTATGAAAAATCAGGACGTATTTTAGTGGAAAGTGATAAATCCAAATTAGAGCTTTTAAAAGAAATCAGTTTAAAACTACAGGAAATAAAACAATGATGGAAATACCAAATGAAATGCAGGAGCAGTTTCTTGAAGCTAAACAGTTAATCGAATCTAACAACAACATTAAAATTTATACACATACTGACTGTGACGGAATCTGCTCCGGTGCAATTCTATCTATAATATTGGACCGTTTAAACAAGGATTATGAAATTGAATTTGTTAACTTGGATGAAATAGAAGACTTGAATCTGGATCATGAATTAACAATTTTTTCAGATTTAGGATCTGGTCAGGGAGTTGACAAAAATGCAAAAGACAATCAGAAAATACTGATTTTAGACCACCACCCACCATTAAGAGACATCAACTATAAAAATGACAAAACATATACTTATTTAGAAATTAATCCTATGTTTTATGGTATTGATGGATCATATTATATTTGCGGTGGAGGATTGTGTTATTTCTTAGCTAAAACATTTGGCTTTAAGGATTTGAGCTGGATTGGTGTCCTGTCAGCTATTGGAGATATGCAAAACAATAAAACAGGACATTTTGAAGGATTAAATGAAATTATCCAGGAAGATGCAATTAATGAAGGTCTTTTGAAAGTAACTAAAAATGATTTAAACATCTATGGACGCAGTACCAGACCGTTATACGTTGCACTCTCTTATTTCAGTGATGTTAAGTTACCGATAACCAACAATCAGCAGGAAGCTAAAGTTGTTTTGGAAGAATTGGGAGTTGATGAAAAACACAACAGAAAAACATTGTCAGAGGTAACTGAAGAGGACAAAATGGAAATCAAGAAATTTTTAAGCAGAATGATTTCCAAAAGAGTTCCTCCAAAATACCTTAAATATGTTCCTAAACTGATTGTCGGAGATGCATACACCTTCTTAAATGAAGAGGAAGGAAGTTTTCTAAGAGACGGTTCTGAATTTTCAACAGCTATGAATGCCTGCGGCAGAAACCGTGAAGAAGTTATTGGAGTAGATATTCTTAAAGGAGACAGACTTGTTGCTCTGGATTCCTTAGAAGAAGTCAGTAAAACACACAAGTATAATCTGGCCACTTCCATCAGCAAAGTTGCAGACAATTACCATTCGGAAATTATTGAACTTGACAATTTTCAATATTTTGACTGCAGTGACTTTGATGAAGACATAGCTTCCAATATCATCGGTACAATAACAGGTATGGTTTTAGGTTACTGCAATTGGAAAAAACCTATTTTAGGATTCAGTAAACCAAAAAATAACCAAATCAAAGTCTCACTTAGATGCTCCAAACTTTTAGCTTATGACGGAATTCACTTCGGTAATATAATGCGTGAAATCGCAAAAGAAGTTGGAGGTACCGGTGGAGGCCATGCAATAGCTTGCGGAGCCTACATTCCAAATGAAAAAAAATCAGAATTTCTTGATAAATTTAATAAAAAGTTACAAGGAAAAATAGCAAATTAAATATAACATTAAATCAAAATTAATTATCATTGAAAAAATTGAGGAATGAAAAAATGAAATCATTTAAAAAAAGAGGTGCCTTAACACATTTTCAAATTTTAAGTGAAATCTCAAAGCAAAACCCTCATCTTAAACAAAAAGATTTGGCAAAAACTTTAGGTATCACCATTCAGGCTGTTTCAGAAAATATTAAGACACTTATTGAACAAGAGTATATAACATCTAAAGATGGCAGATCACCATATAAAATTACCCAAAAAGGTATTGACAAAGTTAAAAGAGATGCTATTTCTCTTAGAAAATACTCTGATTCTGTTTTGGAAACAATGAATCATTATAAAACTGTTTGGCCAGCTATTGCAAAAGAAGATCTTAAAAAAGATGAAATTGTTGGTCTTTATATGGACTCTGGTGTTTTATATGCTCATAAAAAAGAAGAAGATGCAACTGGTGTTGTTTTAGGAGATGCTGCAAAAGGCTGTGATGTAGCATTAAGTAATCTTACCGGTTTAATCGACATGACCATGGGGGAAGCTGTTGTTATTAACCTACCTACTATTAAAGAAGGGGGATCTAATAAAGCTAACCTGGAATTAATTAAAAGTGTCTATGAACAGGGAACAACTAACGGCAGAAAAATAGATAGAGTAGCTATTGCAGGAACTGTTTCCAGAGCAGTAGCTAATATGTTAAATCTCCCAGTTACTATTGAATATGCTGCTCCTCAGGCTACAGCAAATGCAGCCCGTAAAGGATTAAATGTTTTGGCATTATGTGTCGGAGATATGACTAAATCTTTTACCCGTGAACTTGAAGAACAAAAAATAAAATTCGACATTATTGATGGTGGAAAATAATTAATTTTCCTTAACCATTTTTAATAATGCGGCAGCTATGTCTACAGAATCAAAATCTTCTTCCATAGCACCTTCAACTAATTTTACGTATTTTTCCAAATTATCTTTTTCAATGGAGTTTTTAACGCTATTCATTAGCTGAGTATTTTTAATATTTTCCATTTCTTTATATGATGGAATTTTTCTTTGTTTGATTTTAGATTTGGTTACTTTTTTAATAGTTCTTAAACTATAGATTTCTTTACCTGCAACAAAGGTAAATGCATATCCCATATTACCTGCCCTACCAGTTCTTCCAATTCTATGAACATAGTATTCAGGATTTTGAGGAACATCATAGTTAACAACCACTTCAACATTAGGTACATCGATTCCACGTGCAGCAACATCAGTAGCTATTAAGATTTCAATATTTCCATTACGGAATTTATTCATGACTTTATCACGGGATTTCTGATTCATGTCTCCATGAATTCCTTCAGCAGCATAACCTCTGTTTCTTAAGTTTTTAGCAACCCAATCAACCCTTTTTTTAGTGTTACAAAATACCAAGCCTAAATTAATATCATAAACATCAATTAAACGAGTTAAATTTTCAAGTTTATCTCTTTCTTTTGTTTCAAAATAGTATTGAGTTATTTCAGGAACAGTCATCTGACTTTGAGCTACTTTTAAATGCTTAGGCTTTTTTTGATAAAATTTAGTAATTCTTTTAATTTCCTTAGGCATTGTAGCTGAAAAAAGTAATGTTTGCCTTTGCTTTGGAGTGTGTCTTAATATTTTTTCAATATCCTCTCTGAAACCCATATCCAACATTTCATCTGCTTCATCCAATACTACAGTTGAAATTCCTTTTAAGTCTAAAGTTTTACGTTCAATATGATCTAAAACACGACCAGGAGTTCCAATAACTACATGAACACCTTTATTTAATACTCTAATCTGCCTCCCAATAGGCTGACCACCATAAACCGGCAAAATTTTAAGTTTTTTCATATGGGAACCTATTTTACCGATTTCACCAGCCACCTGAATACATAATTCCCTTGTAGGGCATAAAACAATAGCTTGTGGAGAATTATCAGGAATAAAAATCTTTTGAAGTAAAGGAACAGTAAATGCTAAGGTTTTTCCAGTACCTGTCTGTGCTTGTCCTATTATATCAATTCCTTTAAGAGCTTCAGGAATAGTTAATTCTTGTATTGGGCTTGGCTCTTCAAAACCCATTTTTTTTATTGATTTTTTAATTTCTGCTAAAATTTCAAAATCATCAAATGTTATATCACTCATTAAAGTTAGTATTTGTTAAACTAACTATTTATAATATATTGATAAAATAAAAATTGCCTAATTTAAAAGATTTTCCTTAATGTCCTTTAAACAATGATTATCTTCAGACAAATAATCATTATTTTCCATAAATGCTCTTTTACGACATCCACCACAAATATATTTGGATTCACAGCATCCGCACTTTCCTTTTAAAAGGCTTCTATTTCTAAGATTTAATAAAACATCATTATTTAGCCACATACTGTCTAAATCATCACGAATATTAGCTATTTTTAAATTCCTGAAATAATCACAGGGGTAAATATCTCCATTTCCATCTATTGCCATGTAAAATCTTCCAGCTCCGCAGCTGCCAATATAATTTCCCAGCTCCTTCATAGCTTCCTTGTCATAATCCAAATTAAAGAAATGAGTTGGAATCATGTTCATGCCATTACACTGAATTGTTGAGGTAATATCACCTAATTGAGGATCATTAGTTAATATCTGTATGTCTTCATTGATATTTTCCATATAAATTAGCTTAAACAGTTCCAGTCTTTGATTATCATTTAAATCTCCATTGATAATATCCAGTTTATACCATCCAACTCCTAACTGCTTTAAAAACTCGATTATTTGAGGAATTTCCAAAAGATTATCCTGAGTTACTTCTGTTGAAACTTCCACATAAACATCATTTTCACTATATTTTTTAATGGATTCAACTGCATTTTCCCATAAATTATCAATTCCAAATTTTTCATTATGCTTTTTAGGACTAATGCTTTCCAGAGAAATATCTACAAATTTAACTCCTGCATCAACATATTTATCAATTTTTTCCAGATTAAATCCATTGCTGATTAAGCAGGGATACATTCCTACATCATTTGCATGTTTAATAAATGATGAATCAGTTTTTCCGATAAATGTAATATGTGCAACTCCAAAATTAGCTAATTTTTCTATTGCATCATGTATCTGTTCAAAGGACAGTTCACCATCTGTTAAATCCCATTGAACCTGAAGAGGTGCTGCAGGAACAAAGGGCTTTTCAATTCCTATTTCTCCAAGACCTTTTATTACACTGACCAGACCTTTAGTCCAGTATGAATCCTGCATTAAATCAATTAATTCTTTTTCTGACATTCCAAAAATACTGATGCTGTTTCCGACAACTGTTTTAATTACCGGAACAAGCAATCTACATTTTAAACATATATCTGATCTTTTACCTAAATAATAGTCAATTGCAACTTCCAAAGGATTTTTTCCACACTTTCTGCATTTTACAGTTGCTGATTTGATTAATTTTTGAACAAGAGAACTGCCAACTATATTTTCAAAAGTCTGTACTTTATTTGCAATATCTTCACTGTCTACATCTTTATTTTTGGTAAAACTCAATTTCATCTCTCCAAAATGTAAATTTCATTAATTAAGATAAAATTAAGTTACAATAATATTTAAATTTAACTAAAGAATTATATTTTAAAAACAACAAAATACTACATATGGAAAACAAAATTATCACTGATTTAAACAAAGATTTGGACATTAAATACCATCCAAATATTAAAGGTGTCCAAATTATCGAAGGTAAAAACAATTTCCCTATTAGCTGGTTAAATCAACAGGGATATTGTGAGTATCAGCTATATCTGCAGTACTTCCAGGGAGTAAAAGTAGGTGAAACACAGGCTATGACTACAGGAACCAACATACACAACCAGTTAGAAGAGAAGTTCCAGGAAAGTGCAACACCTGCAACCTTTGATGAAGTACTTGAATTTTCAAAAACTGAAAAAACAGTAACAAGAGAAATGTTTGTAATTTCTCCGGAATATGGAATCAGAGGATTTATAGATGAAATATGGATGACTCCTGAGGAATTTGTGATAATTGATGACAAACCAGGAAACAGAGCATATGGATCAACAATAAATCAGGTCAGAGCATATTGTCTTGCATTTAAAAATATGATTAATGACAAAAGAAAAATTGTAGGTGCCTTAAGACAAAGAGGAACTGACAACATATTCTGGAGTGAAGAATTTGATGAAGATGCACAAAAATCAATTAAATTCATAATCGACAGAATGAATGGTTTATTTGAAGGAGAAAAACCATTTATAAAAACAAAAAATCCGAACAAATGTAAAAGCTGCAGATTCCAAAGTTACTGTATACACGATTAAAACACAACATTTATTTAAGTTAAAATACCATATAAAAAACAATGAAAGCTAGAAACCTCTCCTTAATATTACTTATATTATTTGTTGGAGTATTTGCAGTTTCAACTGCTATGCATTTCATGGATAATGAAGTAGCAGCTGCACCTTCACAGGGAACACTTAATATTGAGGATTCCAAAACTCATGAAGTGCGAAATGTACACTATGAAGCTAGTGGAAAATGTTACAAAGTCGTAGACGGAGATACAATCTGGGTAGAAGGTATTGGAAAAATCAGATTTGTGCAGGTAAACACTCCTGAACGAGGAGAACCGGGCTATCACGAAGCAAAAGACTATGTTAAAGAAAAATGCCTTGGAAAAACAGTTTATTTAGACATTGATGATAAAAAACACTACGACAAATACAACAGAACATTAGCTATTGTTTATACTGAAGATTTAGATATAAACAGAGAACTATTAAACGAAAATCTGGCGGAAATTATGTACATACCTCCAAGCGAATTTGCTAAAGGCAGTGTATAATTTCTCCTTTTTATTTTTTAAACAGTTCTATGAAGACCTAAATACAATTTATTTTTCCTGTAAACTTCATCTAAAATATCATTCCACTCTGAAATTTCCAAAAGACCCTTATTTGGAATAATGTCATCAAAATAAGATTCATGCAAATTTAAAATATCAGCCAGTACATAAGTTAAAACTTTACCGCTTGGTTTTAAATCATAAGGATCATAACCAGTAACCATTAAAACCCATATATTATCCTTTGAAGAACTGTTATACTCTTTTTTAAGAGCTTCATACCAATGAACAATTTTATTTTCACTATCTCCTATTTCACCAGAACCCACACTGATATAATAACCTTCATCTGAAAAATCAATAGTTTCAATAGCTTTATTGATTTTATCTTTAAGTTCGGGAGAATCGACAGCTAATTCATATTCTTCATTTGTAATATAATCAGTTAAATAATTCTTAATTTCAGTTTTATTTTTAAAATAATCAATAGGTTGTAATTTATCAGGATCTCGATCACACAAATCAAAAATCAAATCCTCATCTACCTCACAAATTTCATACCCATCAAGTTTATGAGATTTATAAGGTTTAAAGTCCAAGCAATAATTTTCCAAATCATCTTTATTTAAATACCATAAAACCTGCACCCGATTAATCATAAATAACACCAAAAAAAGAAAAATAAAAAATTTTTATCTTAATTCATCAAAAACCCTTGTTTTAGTAATTGAATTTAAAATTCTATCATTTTTACCTAATATTTTACCAATTGCCCAATCAAATATTATTGGGAACCAATATATTTTAGTTAAATTACGGACAATAGCTTGCGGCCATGAAACATATTCTCCGTTGTTGGATCTAACCTGTAAATATAATAAAGCTTTACCAACAGTAGCTCCCTTATACTTTTCACATACAACAAAATAAACCATTATTAAAACAGGCACTACATACGGGAAATAAGAATAAAGTGAATTTATACTATAAGGATTTGCTAACATATACAAAACAAATGATACAATCCACATAAATGCTGAAACTACAAAAAAATCAGCAAGATAAGCTGCAATCCTTCTTGTAAATAAACTTGCCATAATATCACCTAATTAACATACTCTTGGAACCGGATCGGCTATTGGAGCTTCAAGTATTCTTTCCCCACCAATTGGAGTTTCAACAACAACATAATCTCCTTCAATAACTTCACCAATAATAGCTGCATCTTTTCCATATTCTTCAGTTTTAATTGCTTCAAGAACTTCCTCAGCCTTATCAGCTTTAACACCCATAACGACTTTCCCCTCATTAGCCACTTCAAAGGGATCAATACCTAACATTTCAGAAACTGCATGAACTTCTTTTTTAATTGGAATTGTTTCCTGATGAAGTAAAACACCTTTTCCAGATTTTGAAGCCATTTCATTAATTGCATTTGCAAAGCCGCCACGGGTAGGGTCTTTCATAGCAGTAACTCCACCTACATCAAGTGCTTTTTTAACAACATTCCACATCGGAGCAGTATCAGATTTCAAATCAGTTTCAAAACCGAAACCTTCCCTAAAAGACATGAGACTCATTCCATGATCTCCCAAAGAACCTGTGACAATTATTTTATCACCAACTTCCAAAGTAGAATCACGAACAATCTCTCCTTTTTTAGCTATTCCAATACCTGTTGTTACCATTACAATACCGTCAATCTTACCTTGCTCCATTACCTTGGTATCACCAGTAATAACAGCAACATCAACTTCTTCACAAGTTTCATTTAAGGATTTCATTATCCTGTCCAAATCAGCAATAGGGAAACCCTCTTGCATAATAATCGCATTAGAAATAGCTAGCGGTTTAGCACCCATAACAGAAACATCATTAATAGTTCCTGCTGCGGAAATCCTACCAATATCTCCACCAGGGAAGAATAGCGGGTCGATAGTATGGCCATCAGTAGTTACAACAATCTCATAGTCACCTATTGGAATAGTTGCACCATCATCTAAAGCGTCTAAGCTAATACCACCATTAACACTTTTTTTAGTGATATTATCCAAAACAGCACTGGAGATTAAATTAGCCATTACCTCTCCACCAGCACCATGATTCATACTAATTTTATCTTCTGACATTTTATCTCCTAAAAAATAATTAAAGTTATAGTTATATTGTCTGTAATATCAACTATTTAATTATAGTTGTTATATCAGAAATATATTTTTGAAATATTATAGTTGAATTAAAATATTGGATTTCACCTATTTAATAAACCTATAAAAAAAGAAATAAAAAAATGATTTTTAAAAAGGTGTTTTATGTTTTATAACTTCATTTAATAAAATTCATTTAAAAAATAATTTCATCAAACATATTGAACCAAATAAACCTGTTAAAAAAACCACTATGTAAATAAGAATATTAGATGTGCTAAATAAAGGATTAGTTTCTTCAACTACCTCCTCTGCAGTACTGTTATCTGTTGTATTTGAATTATTAACCTCATCAACATTCATATCTCCAGAATCAGACACCTCATTTTGTGAATCAACACTGGATCCGGCAGATTTTCCGCCAGTAGAACTATGTGTTTTTTCAGCCACTCCCTGAGAACTTTCAGATTGGTAAGTGTGAGAAGCGAAAGAACCACCTGAAGAATGTGACTGTTGATATGAACCGGAATGTGAAGGAGCTGACTGTGGAGAATCTGAAGATGAAGAAACCTCTTCAATATATTCATGTCCGTGTCCAGGATGTGCAGCTACTCCACCTACACAAACAAATATTAGAGAAATTATTGAGATTAACAATAATATATTTTTAAAATTCATTTAAATCAAAAAAATATTAAAAGAATTGCATACTAAAAAATTAATATGCAATCCATAAATACAAAAATTCCTATTTTCTATGTTTCATATAACCTACACCAACTAATATTCCTACAATTAATATGACAATTACTACATATGGCATATAATCTGGATTAATGGATTTAGCTGGAGATTTTTTAGAAACTTCATAAGATTTACCATTATCAGAACCTAAATCAGCACTGCTTGGATTTAATGCATTATTTGAATCGCCAACATTAGAATTACTACTTTGCGGTATGTTACGATTATTATAAACACCTGCACTGCTTGCTGATGAATGAGATATTTCATTAACATTAGAGTTGGAATTAGAGTTAGTATTATTGTTAGCATTAATATTAGTGTTTGAATTGTTATTCTTTTCTAACTGTTTTAACAAATCTTCTTTAGTTACTGAACCGTCAAGACTCTTAATATAAGACATAGTGTTTAATTCACCAGATCCTGACTTTAATAAATTAAATTGATCAGCAGTAATCCATTTTTCTTCACTGGTTTTAACAACAAATTTTTCTAAAACATTTGGATTATTGATTCCCTTGTATAAATCAATGAATGCTTGAATTTGAGCAGCGCGTTTTGCTTCAGAAGTAGCATACATACTAGTATCTACTTTAGGCCATTTAAATGAAACAATAACAACACGACCAATATTTAAATTATTATCCCAAATAATTAAAGCACCCTCATCAGTAGCTCCCTCCACATATGCAGAAGTTACATCAGAATCAGGTAATTTTTGAACAAAATAAGTTCCCATACCCGGAGATACACCTAACAAATAAGTCAAACTATCATCTTTACAATAAGTACTAGATGCAATGTAATTATATGATTCATTTTCACCTAACGGATGATTCTGTTGAATATAATCAGTTATGAAAAATCCAGGCTGTACACCAGGACAAACATGATTATGGTATAAAAAAGCCATTATTTGATCAAAATTAGGATTTGATTTCCATGCATTTGCAATAGATTGAATATTATTCCAATTTTTATCAGGCATGAAAGTTTTTTGAATTGCTTTTACTTTTACAGAATTGTTTAAAGTTTCAATCCCAATATCAACAACATTACTTCCATTTAATTCACCGACAAACCATGTTCCATCAGGATTATACCTTAAATAAACTGAGTATAAAACATCAGAATTAGGATTACGCAATATAAATGTAAACCATAATGGTTTCCATAATGCCTGGTGATATTGTAACAAGTTTTTACTGTATAGAGTTGCACCAGCAATTTCATGAAGTCCATCACGTATTACAACAGTTTCTTTACCATTTAAATAAACATAACCTGCAGAAGTAAATATACCTAAATCCACATTATCTTTACCTAAATTAATATTTAATTCCTTTTTAAAAATAGCATTAGCTTTATTGAATGCTTCATAAGCAATATTTTTCATTTCTTTATCAGATAATGAAGCAGACCCATTAGAAGAAACAGTTCTTGTTGCTTTAGGTAAATTTAATGATAAAATATAATTCATATCTAATCCATGAGAATCAATAGGATCAATAGATACATTACCATGAACAACACTTTTTGCAGTTCCCATCAAATAATAGTATTGTTCTTCAGTTAAATTAGTAAATTCATATAAAAATGTTGCTAATTCTTCAGGATTTTTATTAATTTTATTAATCCACCAAGTACAATATTTTAATTCTTCTAAGCTTCCAGCATCAGCATTAATACCAGTTTCGGCTTTAAAATCAGCTTTTATCTTCTTAGAATCAAAACTCATTATAATTAAATCACCAGATAATGATTTTGCATCCCATCTAATAAAACCAATCATGTTTTCAGTAGCGCCAGTTGCAGTGGTGTCAATTCCAACATATGAAGTTTTACCAATTGTAGCATCTAAGAAAAATAGTACTGCATCATCATCAGAGCCTCCAGGAACTCCTAATATTTTGTAGGAAGTAACATCAGCTGGAGATCCTCCACCAGTTAAAGTTTCTTGAACTGGAGGATAATATTTTATTAAAGCTTTGACAATACTGTAACCACCAAGTGTACCTTCACAGATATGTCCATGGAATGCTGCTTCCTGAAGTACTTCTCTAGAAACACCTGCAACCCATCCATTAGCTAAACTTGCAAATGACCAAGCATTTTGACCATGAATAGACTTGAAATAATTATTCCATTGTTCTCTGGTCATATTTTCAGAAATTGTACCTAAGTAAGAATAAGATCTTGAACCGTTTTCATAAATTACTGCTTTTAATTCATTTCCTCTTTTAACAATAAAAGCAAAATCAATTGGATTAACAGCAGTGTCACGCAACATTAAAACATTTGAATATTTAATTTTAGTTCCGTAGTTTAAAATAGCTTCAAGAGCATCTTCAGTTGATTTACCATTTAACTTGGTAACTCCTGCTGTTGTTACAACAAGAATATCATCAGCAGTTTTAAAGTCCAATAACCTGTCTGCATCAGCAGTTACATCACGACCAAGTTTATATGCATCACTAGCTTTTAAATTAAAAGTAATGGAATCACTGATAATCTGACTTTGAGAGATATATCCTGCAGTCAAAGCCGTTATATTATACCCATTAGAAGAATTATCCTTAAATGTAAGAACAAATCTGTTTGAGCTAACCAACTCATTGTTGTATTCTATTTTGTCTTCACCTGAGTAAATATAAAAATCAGGAATTACATTATTATTATCGTTTGCGTATTCGTAATTAACCTCTACATTAATTGATTTAGTTGGTGTTAATGTATCAACATTTGTACCATTAACATCTTCTGCACAAACATTGCCCATCATTAAAGCAATTAATGTCACGACCAATAATATAAACACGAATCGCTTCCCGTTATTTTTAACAACCATCAAATCAAACCTCCTTTTTAATTAATTAAATCCGTATCCATGAACAAATGAATACAATCTAATATGAAAAGTAATACATATATAAATATTATTATTACGAATTATGAAAAAAAACTAAAAAAAGTATTACTTTTCTAAAAATAAATTTAAAACTACCTGCGTAAAATACCTTAACATCTATATTAACTTATTTAACCTCAAAAAATCAATTTTAAAGACCCGACAACAAAACAATAATTATAAAATTCGTTAAAACTTCTGCAATTTAATCAAAATATAATTTAATCAAAAGTAATACTGAATATATTAACAAACTACTAATAAATAATATTCAGTTAATTAAAATGTTTAAAAAGTAATACTTTTCAATGAAAAATGGCAAAAAAGTAATAAAAAGTCTTAAATACATATTACCTTTAAATATATAAGAATATAAATGAAAAAGTGATATAATGCATATACCCGATGGAATAATAACTATAGACCAGGCACTTATCTACTGGATTTTAACAATATTAATTATGGCAATATGTTTCTATAAATTTCAAAAAGACAGTCAAAAAGACAAGAAAATTGTTTCAATGGCTATTTTTAGTGTATTTACAGTAATCATTACATCACTGTCTATTCCTTCACCTCTCGGTGTTCCGATTCATTTCTTTTTAATTCCATTAATTGCAATTATATTAGGACCACATTCCTCAAGTATAGTTGCATTTATAAGTTTAATTATACAGGCATTAGCATTGAATATGGGTGGATTAACTTCTCTCGGAGCTAATTTTATAGTAATAGGCTTTATAATATCTATAACAACATACTTTTTCTACAATTTATTTAAAGACTTAAATGAAAAGTTTGCAATATTTGGAGGAACAGTAATTGGAATTATATTTGCAACACTTGGACAAATAATTATATTATTAATATCTGGAACTATGAGTTTAAACGCATTACTTGCAACATTGCTCCCATTTTACTTGTTTATATCAATAATTGAAGGAGCTGTAAATGTAGTGATTATAAGTGCAATTAAAACTATGAAACCTGAAATAATGAGGATTAATGAGTGATACTATGAATAAAAAATATTTAATTATAATTTTATTAATACCTTTAATCATATCTGCTGTATACGGACATGGAGTTGATGTAACTGCCGATACAATGGTTATTGCAGATGAAACAAACGGACAGCTAGCTAAAGACATAGCTGATTCAAATGGAATGAACAAG
>OIYS01000425.1_pt1 | contig 30043 bp, 22 predicted proteins | sample 1588271 | NCBI WGS metagenome assembly OIYS01 (sample SAMN03283286) | human gut metagenome | biome: human-associated habitat; material: feces | host: Homo sapiens | place: Peru | collected 2012
AGAAACTAAAATAGATGGTTTATCATCAGCATTAGAATATAAAGACGGAAAGCTCGTAAGAGGTGCAACAAGAGGAAATGGACTAGTTGGGGAAGATGTTACTGAAAATTTAAAAATGGTTAACGGTATACCAGAAAAACTCTTTACTAAGGAAACTTTTGAGGTAAGAGGGGAAGTTTATTTGCCAAGGAAAGAATTTGAAAGCATTAATAGAAAGTTAGAGGAAAGTGGAAAGCAAATTCTTGCAAATCCAAGGAATGCTGCAGCCGGTACTTTAAGACAACTTGATTCAAAATTAGTAAAACAAAGAAATTTAAGTATATTTGTATTTAACCTACAAAAAGGAAAACAATTTGTTACACACTCAGAAAGTATTGAGTATATAAAAAGTGTAGGAATAAAAACGATAGAATATATTAAGGTATGTGTTGGAATTGAGGAAGTTTTAAATGAAATTAAGAAAATTGGAAATTTAAGGGATAAGCTTCCTTATGATATTGATGGTGCTGTTGTTAAGGTAAATAATCTTAAAATAAGAGAAGAGGTAGGAACTACTGCAAAGGTACCTAAATGGGCAGTTGCATATAAATATCCTCCTGAACAAAAAGAAACAAAGCTTGTTGATATTAAAATGCAAGTTGGAAGAACAGGTCAAGTTACTCCAATGGCAATTCTTACTCCTGTAAGATTAGCTGGATCCTTAATTTCTAAGACTACACTTCATAATTTTGATTATGTTAAACAAAAAGATATAAAAATTGGAGATACTGTTGTTATCCAAAAAGCTGGAGATGTAATTCCTGAAGTAATTAGTGTTGTTAAAAATAAAAGAAATGGTGATGAAGTTGAGTACAATATTCCTACTTTTTGCCCAGTTTGTGGTGAAAAACTTGAAAAGCTAAATGATGAGGTCGCACTTAGGTGTACAAACATTGAATGCCCTGCTCAAACATTTCGTTCTTTGGTTCACTTTGCCTCACGTGATGCAATGGATATTTCTGGACTTGGTGATGCTATAGTTGAACAATTGATTGATAATAAACTTATAAAAGATATTGCAGATATTTATTATTTGAAATATGAAGATATTGTAAAACTTGATAGATTTGCACCAAAGTCAGCTAGAAATTTAATTAATGCAATTGAAAAAACTAAAAATAACTCACTTGATAAGCTGTTATTTGGCTTTGGAATGAGACATATTGGTAAAAAAGCTGCTAAAGTACTGGCACAAAATTTTGACAATATTTATATGATAAAAAAAGCAAGTTTAGAAGAAATAAATGGGCTTGATGACTTTGGGGAGATTATGGCCAAGTCTGTTATTGAATTTTTTTCAAAAGAGCAAACTGATATTTTAATTGCAAAATTAAAAAATGCAGGAGTGAATTTGGAGGGAATGAAAAAAGAACTTGATTCTGAGATTTTAAAGGACAAAACTTTTGTAATAACTGGCTCTTTTGACGGCTATTCAAGAAACGATATAACTAAACTCATTGAAAGAAATGGTGGTAAAGTATCAGGAAACGTTTCTAAAAAAACAAGCTTTTTAGTTTTAGGTGAGGACTCAGGTAGTAAATTGATTAAAGCTGAGTCGTTAAACATACCTGTTATCTCAATTCAAGAGTTAGGAGAAATGGTAGAAGAAATAGATAAATAATGTTTTACAAATATGAAGGAAGGTAAAAATATGAACCTGATTACAGAAAATTTAAAAAAAGTAGATATGTTTAATGAGATTTTAGAACAGATAAAAAATGGAGATAAAGGTTTTTCTTTCAAAAATATAATAGATATTCAAAAAGCATATTATGTATATAGTTTGACATCGATAGGGGAAAAGAGTAGTGTTGTAATTTGTAGTAATGTACTTACTGCAAACAAAATGATGCAAGATTTAAAATTCTTGTCTGAATTCGAAATCGTTTTTTTTCCGGCGAAATCTGTTGTGTACTATGATATAGAGGCACAAAGTAGAGAAAATCAAAATGATAGAATGTATGCAATGAGCAAAATAAAGGATAATTCAAAAAAGATTGTTGTAACAACTATTGATGCACTTATGTTACCTATGATTAGTAATGATATAAAAATTAAAGAGAATATTTTATTAAAAAAGGATGATATAAAAAATTTTTCCGAGCTAGAAAAAGGATTGGTTAATCTTCGGATATGAAAAGTCAGATAGTGTTGAGGGAAAGGGTCAATTTGCTGTTCGTGGAGGAATAATAGATGTCTTTGCTGTGGAAAACGATACGCCAGTTAGGATTGAATTTTTTGGAGATTGCATTGATAGTATAAGGACATTTGATGTACTAACACAAAGAAGCGTAACATCCCTTAAGGAAGTTTCAATATCTCGTGTTTCTGATATGGTTATTACTCCAGAAATATTAAATGATATAACAAAAAATCTTGAAAACCTTGTAGAAAGTGGAGATATAAATAGTAACTTAAAAGAAAATATTAGTAAGGATATAGAACTTATAAAAAATGGTATTCTTGATAATTATGTAGATAAATATTTTAATTTAATTGTAAAAAAGCCTTGCTTTTTTACCGATTATTTGAAAGATTATAATGTTTATATAGATGAGCCAGAAGACTGTAAGAAAAAGGCAGATAGTGTATGTTATGAAAATAGCGAAACTTTAAAAATATTAGAAGAACGTAACTATATGCATATTCCTTTTGCAAATAGATATATATCATATGATGATGTAATGAAGCGTGTATCGAAAATTACCAATATATATATGCAAAAACAGGTATTTAATAATAATATTAATAAAAATAGAAAAGTTTTTGATTTTAATTCTAGGGAGATGTTATTTTATAAAAGTTCCTTTGAAACACTGCTTAATGATGTAAAAACATTGAAAAATAAAAAGAAACTTTTAGTCTTTCCAAGTGAGATAAGAATAGAACAAGTTAAAAATTTTCTTTTAGATAATAATGTTAATGTTGAGGTACTTGATAATATCTGGAGAGAGGAAAATTTAAAAAATTCAAAGGTATATATTACATATGGTACTATATCAGGTGGATTTTATTCAAGTATGCAGGATCTTGTTGTTATTGCTGAACCAGTAAGTGGTACAAACATAAAAAGAAAAACTAGAAAAGAATTTTCAAAAGGAACAGATATTGAAAGTTTTGAAGATCTAAAAATTGGAGATCTTGTCGTACATGAAAATTATGGTATTGGTATATATAAAGGTATATCAAGTATAAATGTTCAAGATGTTATAAAAGATTATATAAAGATAGAATATGCAAATAATGGTGTTCTATATGTACCTATAAATCAACTTGATTTAGTTAAAAAATATGTATGTGATGATAATTCTAAACCTAAGATTAATTCGCTTGGTACAAAAGAGTGGGAAAAAACTAAAAAGAAGGTAACTGCTCATGTTGAAGAAATTGCAAAGGAGCTTTTATTACTTTATGCAAAACGTGAAAAAAGTCCAGGATACACTTTTTCTCCCGATACTCCATGGCAAAAAGAGTTTGAAGAATCTTTTAAATACGACTTAACTGATGACCAAAAGCAGGCCGTATCTGAAATAAAAGAAGATATGGAATCTCCAAGAGTGATGGATAGACTACTTTGTGGTGATGTTGGTTATGGTAAGACAGAAGTTGCTCTTCGAGTTGCTTTTAAAGCTGTTATGGATAAAAAACAGGTCGCATATTTAGTTCCAACAACTGTACTTTGTTTACAACAATATCGTACTTTTAAAGAAAGAATGGAAAAGTTTGGAATAAGAGTTGAGATGCTAAGTAGGTTCAAAACAAAGAAAGAACAAACTGATATATTAAAGGATTTGGTTGATGGTAAAATTGATGTATTAGTAGGAACTCATAGGATACTTTCAAATGATGTGTTCTTTAATGATCTTGGACTTTTAATAATAGATGAGGAACATAGATTTGGTGTTAAAGCTAAAGAGAGTATAAAGAAGATAAAAGAAACGGTGGATGTTTTATCTATGACAGCTACACCTATTCCAAGAACACTTCATATGTCAATGGTTGGAATTAGAGGAATGAGTACGTTAAATGAGCCGCCACTTGAAAGGCTTCCTGTTCATACATATGTTATGGAATATAACGATACAGTAATTAAAGAGGCTATTGAAAAGGAATTGTTAAGAGATGGTCAGGTATTTTATTTAAATAATAGAGTTGAAGGAATAGAGGAACTTGCAAATAAAGTTAAAAGTTTAGTGCCAAGTGCAAGAGTTGAGTATGCTCATGGTCAAATGGAACCTCATCAGATTGAAGACATAATGCTAAAGTTTATAAATCATGAATTTGACGTAATAGTATGTACATCTATTTTAGAATCAGGTATAGATATACCTAATGCTAATACACTAATCGTTGAAAATGCTGATAAATTAGGACTTGCCCAACTTTATCAAATAAGAGGAAGAGTTGGACGTTCAAGTAGACTTGCATATGCATATATAACTTACCAAAAGAATAGACAAATTTCTGAAGTGGCTGAAAAAAGATTAAGGGCAATCAGAGATTTTACTGAGTTTGGAAGTGGATTTAAAATTGCACTAAGAGATTTGGAAATAAGAGGAGCTGGTAGTTTGCTTGGAAAGGAACAACACGGGCATATGTTGAAGGTTGGTTACGATATGTATTTATCACTTCTTGAAAAGGCTGTAAATAAAGAAAAAAATAATATTAATGAAACTGAAAATATCGGTCAGGAAATAAAAATAGATTTGAATGTTTCTGCATATATTAGTGATGATTACATAAATGATCCAATTCAAAAAATAAATATGTATCAAAAAATATCAGATATAAAAGACAAAGATATGATGCTGGATGTTATTGATGAACTTATAGATAGATATGGTGAATTACCTAAAGAGACAGAAAATTTAATTAAAATTGTTGAAATAAGAAATCAAGCTAGAAAGCTTGGAATAACTAAAATATGTTCATTTGGTGAAATTTTAAAGATAGAACCATATAATTTAAAAATTAAATTGACAAATTTTGTTCGTAGTGATATACTAATTCGTGTACAATTAGAGCTTGAAAAGCTTAGAAAAGAAAAGGGGAAGAGTGATGAATAAAGAAGGAAAAAAAGAAGATGTAAAAAAAGATGTTAATGAAAAAAAACAAACGTCTACTAAAAAGAAAAGTAGTGAAAAAAAAGTTGAGGCTAAGATTGAAGTGAAAGAAAAAAATCAAGCTGAAAAACTTGAAAATGGTGCAAAAACAGAAAACAAAGTAGAAAATATAAAAAAAGTTAAAAAACCTGTTAATGAAAAAGTTGTTATTATTTCTTTAATTGTTGCTATTTTGGTTATTGCATTTGGAATATTTGGCTATTATTTTTATGCTACAAATATGGTTGCTGTTGCTACATATGATGGGGGTAAAGTTACAAAGTCAGAATACACAATTTATTATAAAACTTTTCAACCAATGCTTACATATTTTGGATATTCTGAAGATATAATTCCAGAACAAATAGCAAATAAGGCGGCTTTGGATGAAATAATATTAAAAGAAGCAAAAAAAGAAGGGGTAACTATTCCTGAAGATAGGAAAAAAGAAATTGATGAACAATTCCAAAGTGAAGATCAATTAAAGCAATTAAAAGAACAAAATATTAATGTTGATCAATTGAAAAATTTATATTACTCTGATGCGATAATAAGTGCTTATATTGATAAAAAAGTTGCTGAAGCAAATGATGACGAAGTACTAAACTATATAAAAGCGAATGAAGAAGGTGCTAATTTAAATTCATATGAAACAAATCACGTTTTGTTTAAAACAACAAGTAGCAGTGGAACAGCACTATCTGATGAAGAAAAAGCAAATAAAAAATCTCAAGCAGAAGCAGTTTTACAAAGAGTAAAAAATGGCGAAGATATTGCAACAATAGCAAAAGATTTATCAGAAGATACAGGAACAAAAGAAAGTGGAGGAGTCTATAAAGTATATATGGATGGTCAAACTGATGAAAGTTATGCTAATGCTGTAAAAAATATGCAAGTTGGTGATGTTGTATTAGTTGAAAGTTCATATGGTTATCATGTAATTAAACTTGCAAGTATTACTGAAAATGGTAGAGCAAAAAATGAATATGATAGAGAAAATTATGTAAATGATAATATCAATAAAATCAGTACGGAAAAGAATTTTAAAGTTAATTCAGATAATCTAAAAAAGGTGGTTGAGCAAATTACAGGAAAATCATCAACAGATGCTAACAACACAGATTCAAATAGTACGCAAGATACTTCCACAGCTGATGATTCTACAACGAACTCAACTTCTTCTACAGGAGAATAGTTATGAGAGAAGAAACTATAACTAGTAGATCTAATGACAAAGCAAGGTTTATAAGAAGTTTAAATGGTAAGAAAGCTAGAATTCTAAGTAAATGCTTTTATTTAGAGGGAATTAAGGTTGTAAATGAAGTTATAGAAAAGAAAGGAGCGATAAACTTAAAGTTTATCGCTTATTCTGAAGAATTATTACTTAGAGCAAATGGTGGAAAACAGCTCTTAAATAAGATAAGAATGAAAGAGTATGCTGTATCGTTTTCAAAATATGTATTTGAATCTTTAACGGATACTAAAACACCCCAGGGTATACTTGCAGTACTTGAATATTCAAATGATTTTAATATCACCATGGAAGATAATATATTGGTATTAGATAGAGTACAAGATCAAGGAAATTTGGGAACAATAATAAGATCTGCTGATGCATTTGGAATACACCAGATTATATGTACTCAAGGTACAGCAGATGTATATTCACCTAAAGTGCTTAGATCGACTATGGGATCGATTCTAAGAGAAAAAATCATTTATGTCGATGATATAAAAAAGATAGAAAGACTAAAAAATAAAGGATTTAATATTGTTGGAACTACCTTAAATGATAAGAGTATGTCTATTGAAAAATTTGATTTTTTAAAAAAAAGTGTTTTTGTAATTGGAAACGAAGCAAATGGAATAAGTAAAGATATAGAAAATATATGTGATTATTTTATAAAAATTCCTATGACTGGAAGTACAGAATCTTTAAATGTTGCGGTAGCTACTTCAATAATTTTATATAAGCAATTTAAAAAATAACGTAAAAAATTAAAAAAATCATATTATAATCTAACACATATCATTTTTGATATATGTTAGATATTTATATTTATACAACACACAGGTACATATTTTTCAGTACCTGTGTATTTAGCGGTGTGCCTAGCATGGACAGCAACTTGATGGTGAAAGTCCATTTTACAGTGCCTGATGGGGGTGAATTGTTAGTAAATGACAGGGATGTACATCGTGAGGTGGAACCTAAAAGAATTTAAAGTCGTCTGACGAACAGAAAAATCACATATAAGGCTGAATTGAGTTGGGTGACCCTGCTAAGCAGAGCAAAGACCTAATAACTATTCGATACTTATACAGTAAATGTTGCAGATATATGAGAGGAAGGTTGCTGTTTTCTGGTGATGCGAAGAAGAATAAGATTGTGCTATTTGAAGTAATGGAAGAAATGTAAAATCAAAATAGAAAATCTAGTTAAACTTGGGATATCGGAAGATGTTGCACGAGGATATAATGTGACGAGGAAAAGCTTTTGGAGAATAGCAGATACTTCAGCAATGCATATCCAATTCCCTCTACTCGATTATATTTTTGTATAAAAAAAAAAAAAATACACAAGATATAATTAGACAATTTAATTGTTCTGTTAGGAGGTTGATTATGAAAGCGTTAAATTATATAGCTTTAATTCTAGTTGTAATTGGTGCATTAAACTGGGCATTAGTTGGATTATTTCAATTTGACATTGTAAGTACATTTTTTGGAGGAATGACATCAATATTAAGTAGAATAATATTTACAATTGTAGGTATTGCAGGGCTTTGGTCGCTTACTTTCTTTGGAAGACTAGGCGAAGAATAAAAATTTATTTATATAAAAATACAGCATATTAATAAATACTGTATTTTTATATATTAAATTTTAAATTGATGTATTTTAAATTTTATGGTAATATTAGTTATTTTTAATTAAATTAATAATAATAGATTGAACTTGCTTTTCTTTCTTTGGATTTTCAGCATATATATTAGATAATCCTGGTATTATTGTATCTAATTCTTTAATTTTATTTAGAGTTTTGTTATTTGGGAATATTATGCTCCAAATATTTTTACCGTTGCCATCTCCTAGTATAATACTTGCACTATCATAAGTACCACCATACATTTGTATTTGCATATTATCCTTTTTTTTATATGATATTTTTCCAAGTTTTATAGTTGAATAATATTTTTTATTATTCTCAAGTATAGTATTATTGGCAATTTGTAATATTGTGTTTTTATTTTTTTCAATATTTTCTTTTAATTCCTTTTTGTTTTTGCAATTTAAAGTTTTTATATATTTTTGAATTTTTGAATCTATTTTAAATTTTATTATTTGATCTTCAATACTATTACTATTTGCTATTATGTGTAATCTAAAAATATCTTTTGATATATATTCTGTTTTGTATATATTAAATGCAACAATTGTATTTAATATTATAAATAAAAAAATTGCTATAAATAAAGTTATATGTTTTTGTTTCATATTATCACCTGTAAATAGTATTGGTTGTTTATAGCAATACATACATGAGTATTTTGTCTAGTATTATCTAATAAAAATACAATTTGTCAAAGTGAAAATTATGTCGATTATAAATTTTATAATTCTACAAAACAAAGCAAAATGTGCTAAAATTAGAAATTGACTTTAATAATTTTTGGTGATAAAATTAAGCTATAAGGGGGAGTACAAAAGATGAAAAAAATTAAATTATGTTGCTTTACTGTAAACTCAACTCATTCATATATAATTGCAAATAATTTTATAAATAATGAACTTGAGAATGTTAAGGTAATATACATTAATGAAAAAAATGAAGTAAGTGAAAGGAAAAAAATAAAAAATATAATTAGCAAATTCTACAAAAGAATGAATGATAAAGTTTTTTATACAGAGTGGTTAAATGAGAAAATTGTAAATGACTATGATTATGAAAAATTTGTTTTTGTAGTAAATGGAAAGGAAGAATTTATATCTAAAGTAAATAAATATATTGATCTAAACGAAAGTGAAGGATTCATCATTAATTGCTTTGACATTTTTGATATAAAAGAAGATGTAAATAATATATTAAAAAAACATGACTTTTATATAAATACAACAGGTGTAATAAAAAAAAGAGTAACAAAATAAATACTTATAAGTGTGTTTGTTACTTTAGTTGAAAAAATACAAAGCTTATATAATATTTAAATTAAAACCGATATTTTTTAGCAATAAATTTTTCACTTATTAGTATTGATGGTGTAACTACATATGTAAAAGGATTTAATAAATTAAAAAAAGTAAATAAATTAAATTAAAGAAAAAATAAATAATTAATTAAATGAAAAAATGAATAGAAATATACCTTTGAAATTATAAAATTAATTTGCAATAGTTAAATTTATTGTTAAGACTTTAATAGTAAAATATAGACTTAATTTTGTAGATATTATTTTAAGGAAATCATACATTAAAGTTTTTATAGAAGAAAAGTAGAACAGGTCAAAAAGCTATGAAAATAAGGCTCTAAAGCTCTTAATAGAGTTTGAATTTAAATATTTAAAGCGTAAAAAAGTTGGTTAAATAATAACTTAAGTCAAAAATATATAACGAGAATATGACAACATTTTTTAGAAAAAAGATGTTGCATTGACAATGAAAATTTTGCAAATAAAAAAATAAAAAAAACAAAAAAACAAAAAAAATAAAAAAAACAAAAAAAAGTGTTGACAAATATATTATTTTAAGATATAATTATTTCTGTCATCAGGAAGTGGGCGCTTAGCTCAGCTGGGAGAGCATCTGCCTTACAAGCAGGGGGTCACAGGTTCGAGCCCTGTAGTGCCCACCACTTATTTTTTTGGCCCGGTAGTTCAGTTGGTTAGAACGCTAGCCTGTCACGCTAGAGGTCGTGGGTTCGAGCCCCATTCGGGTCGCCAAATTATGGTGATAAATGAGGTGAAATAAATCATCTCTTTTTTTAATAATAGCATAATTTTAATTTGCTTATTTTTTGTAATTTTCATTAAAGTAATTGACAAACAGTTGCTATTATGATATTATACTTTAAGTTAATGTTAATCCATATTATGCTTAGTGTTTATGGCTTGATAGCTCAGTTGGTAGAGCAGAGGACTGAAAATCCTCGTGTCGGCGGTTCGATTCCGTCTCAAGCCACCAGCGGAAATAGCTCAGTTGATAGAGCGTCGCCTTGCCAAGGCGAAGGTCGCGGGTTTGAGCCCCGTTTTCCGCTCCATTTATTTTAATAGGGATTATTTATAATCCTTATTTTTATATAAAAAAGTGTAATAAATTTTCTTATACTTAATATATATTTAGTATAAGGCGCCTTAGCCAAGCGGTAAGGCACGAGTCTGCAAAACTCTGATCATCAGTTCGATTCTGATAGGCGCCTCCAATAATTTATAAATACATTAAAATAGCACTGTTCAATTTTTTTTGAATGGTGTTATTTTCCCATTTTTTTCTACTTTAGTTTTTAAAATTTAATAGAATTAATAGCTTTAATAGCTTTATTTTTCAATTTTGTATTACTGTGTTTAAAACTTAAATTAAAATATATATTTTGATTAGATAGTAGATATAATAGTATACTTAATAAATTATTGCCTTTCATCATTGCATTTATATTAAAGCCGTAAAACTTAAAATTTTACAAAGTTTTACGTTTTTAACCGTAAAATTTGATTTTTAGAATTGCATAGTGTATAATTTTTTTAGAAGTGATTACAATGCTTAAAAGAGAAAAATATTTAAATCAATTAATAGAAAGTAAATATTTAAATTTAATAAATGTAATAACTGGAGTTAGAAGAAGTGGAGAAAGTACATTATTATTACAATATAAGGAGTATCTTATTTCTCAAGGTATTCAAAAGAAGAATATTATATATATGAATTTTTAAAGTGCAGATTGGTATCAAATCAAAAATTACGAAGACTTATATAATTATATAAAGAATAATATTAGTGAAAGCAAAAACTATATATTATTAGATGAAGTTTAAAATGTAGAAAAATGGGAAAAAGCCGTTAATTCACTATTAGTAGATATAGATTGCGATATATACATAACAGGTTCAAATGCGTATTTGTTATCTTCAGTGCTTACTACATTACTTGCTGGTAGAGTATTAACTATAAAAATTTATCCTTTTTCTTTTAAAGAGTTTTTTTAAAGGAATATTCTTTCAGTAATAATGAGGACAAATATGAAAAATTCGATAAATACCTAAAGTATGGTGGCATGCCAATGCTGATTAATATGAGAGATAATGAAAATTTAATGATTAATTATTTAAATGATATAAAAGAGGTTGCTTTAAAAAAAGATGTAATAAATAGAAATAATATAAAAGATATTGTTTTTTTAGATAATCTTATTAAATATATGGCTTCTTGTATAGGAAATCTTTAGCCTAGAATTAAAGCCTGCCATAATGCGTGTATATGTTATAGCAGGTTTATTAGTATATGAGGTGAAATAATGAAGAAAAATATTGTATTAATACAAGGTGCACTAGATATTGAAATTAATTATTTATTAAGTAAAATGAATAACAAAGTAAAGAAAGAAATATCTGGGTTTGAATTTTATTTAGGAAATATAAACGATGTAAATGTTGTAATATCAAAAACTTTGGTTGGAGTTGTAAATTCAACAATGGCAACGACTATAGGTATTATGTCTTTTAATCCTACTTTTGTTATAAATCAAGGAATAGCAGGAGCTTATTCTAATGACTTACATATTGGAGATATTGTAATAGGAAAAAGATGTTGTAATATAAATGCGTATAAAACTCCAATGTTATATCAAGGTGAAGGGTCAAACTCTCTTAACTGGGAATTAAATAAAAGAGCAATTGATGCAAAAGTTACTGAGGAAAGTTATACTCAAATATTTAGAAATGAGTTTAATAATATTTATGAAAATAAAGTATGTATTGGTACCTTAGGAAGTGGAGATATATTTAATAGAGAATGTGATAGAATATCTTGGATAAGAGAAAAGTTTAAGTGTGATTGTGAAGATATGGAAAGTATTAGTTGCTATTGTGTATGTGAAAAATTCAATATTCCATGCATTGGAATTAGGATTATATCAAATAATGAAATATTGCAAGAAAAAATAGATAAAAGTGTATCAATAAATTTACAAAAACTATTAGAGAAAATAATTCACAAAATATTTATTAAAAAAAGCATATAAATATGACAAATAATATAGTAAAGTATAACTAAAGTAATTTGTAGTGATGGAGAAATTAATCTGTAAATTTAACTAATAAAATTAGAGGAGAATAATGGAAGATATTTTTTGTAAATTATCTAAATCAAAATTTAGAAGTAGTTTTCATTTAAGTAGAAAAGATAAAGAATATGTCACTAATAAGGGTTTAGATAAAATAAGAGAACATGCATATGATTTTGTAAAAAAACGTTTGGCACCATCACAAATATTAAATGATGGTAAACAAACACCGATGAGAGGACATCCTGTTTTTATTGCGCAGCATGCTACAGCCACATGTTGTAGAGGATGTTTATATAAGTGGTATAAAATAAAGGCAGGTACTAATTTAAGTTGCGAGCAAATAGAATATGTTGTAAATGTTATAATGAAATGGATTATAGCAGAAATGAATAACGATATATCATTAAAAAAAATGTAAAAAGTTGTCATAAAACTTGAAAATAAAGAATAACTTTGATATAATAATAGATACATTAAAATTTAATCATATTGTTATACAAAGGAGGACTATATTATGTTAACTAACATGATAAAAATTGAAATTGAAGGTAAAACAAAAACTGTCAAAGAGGAAACAATGGTAAAAGATTGTTTAAGTGATGATAATAAAAGGATTTTGGCTGTGAAGGTAAACAACAGTATTCATTCAATATATTATAAACTTGTTGAAGATTCTGTAGTTGAACCCATAACATTTTACTCTGATGAAGGTAAGAGGATTTATGCTCGTACTCTAAAGCTTATTTTTTTAAAGGCATGTTATGATTTATCACTTAACATGGATAAAATTGAGTTTACGAATAAAATACAAAATAATTATTTTATTCGGTTTAAGCAGCAAGTTGACAAAAAACTAATCGAAGATATAAGAGAGAAAATGTGGAATATTATTATGTATAATATTCGCATAACAAAGCATAAACTTTCTTATGAGGGTGCAAGGAAGATATATAAATGTTTGGGCTCTGAACATCAGCTCGATAACTTCAGGATAAAGACCAAGGATAATTATACTTTTTATGAATGTGACAATTACTATAACTATCTATATGGAATTGTTGCACCAACAACAGGATATATAACAAATTTTGAAATAAAACCATATAAGGATGGTGCTATTTTATTTTTGCCAGATGATGATAACATTAATAAAATTAATACAGAAGTTATATCAAATAACGTTATAAATGAATTTAATAAATTCAAAGAATTTGAAGAGAATATTGGAATAAACAGCGTATCTGATTTAAATATTCATGTACTTGGAGATACAATTTCAAATGATATACGTTATGCTGAACTTAATCATTCTCAGAGAATTTTGGAAATTTTGAAGAAAATAACTTCTGATAGAGATATTAGAGCAATATTTATTGCTGGTCCTTCATCATCTGGAAAAACAACATTTTCTCAAAAGCTTGAAGATGGACTTAAAATAGTCGGAAAAAGGGCAATACATATATCTATGGATAATTATTTTCATGATTTGGAAAAAATTCCTGTTGTTGATGGAAAAAAAGATTATGAATCAATAAATAATCTTGATCTTAAGTTGTTTAGTATTCAAATGAACAGTTTACTTAATGGTAACAGTGTACGTGTCCCAGAGTATAATTTTAAATGCTCCAAAAAGGAATTTTACAATAACAATGTTTTGTATATGTCAATAGATGATATTTTGATTATTGAAGGAATTCATGCTTTAAATCCAAAAGTTCATGAATTAATAAATGCGAAGTCATTTAAAATATATCTTGCACCATTGGTGACACTGGGACTTGACCATTTTACTAAAGTATCTTCAAATGATACAAGGCTTATCCGTAGAATTGTCAGAGATTCAGATACAAGGGGGGTAAGACCAGAGGATACTTTAAGTAATTGGAAAAAAGTTTTAGATGGTGAAAAGAAAAATATTTTTCCATATGTTAATCTTGTAGATGCAATATTTAATACAAATCTTGTATATGAACTTGGAGTTTTAAAACCATTTGCGGAAAAATTGCTTTTAAAAATTCCAGAAACTAGTATGTATTATTCAGATGCAAGGAGACTGTATAAACTTTTAAATAACTTTTTACCGATAGAAACAACATATATTCCAAAAGATTCTATTCTTAAAGAATTTATTGGAAATGGATGCTTTAAACGTTAAATTGTAACTTTAAATAGAGTATTGGACAATTGTTCGATACTCTATTTTTTGGGGTGCAACATGCATGTAGCTTAACTAATCGGTGAAAGTTCGTAATGGAGGTAGATATCGCCAACCACATAGAGAAGCACAAGTTTACTTTTGTTTATTTTAATACTAAATTTATCTGTATATTTTTATTATAATATGATATAATAAACGTGAAATTGCATGTTTTACATAAAGTTCATAAAACTATCACAAAAATGATATATAATATGTGTGTATGTTAAAGCGAGGGGATAATTTGAAAATATTAGTTGTTGATGATGAGGTAAATATTCGTAATGTAATAAAAGAATATGCAAAATTTGAAGGTTATGAAGTAGAAGAAGCAGGTAACGGAATGCAAGCTGTAGAAATATGTAAAGAGAAAGATTTTGATATTATTATAATGGATGTAATGATGCCAAAGCTTGACGGATTTTCTGCCATAAAGGAGATAAGAAAAACTAAAAATATACCTGTACTTATGCTTTCTGCAAGAGGAGAAGAGTATGATAAATTGTTTGGATTCGAAATTGGGATAGATGACTATGTTGTAAAACCATTCAGTCCAAAAGAAGTAATGGCAAGAGTAGCTGCAATAACATCAAGAGTAAAAAATAATAGTAAAACTGAAAAAAAGGAAGATAAATATATATATGAAGGATTGGAAATTGATATGCTTGGTAGGGTCGTTATTGTTGACGGAAAGAAAAAAGAGTTAACACCTAAGGAATATGATTTGCTTGTATATTTGGTAAAGAATAAAAATATAGCTTTATCAAGAGAAAAAATATTAAATGAAGTTTGGGGATATGATTTCTTTGGTGAAGATAGGACTGTTGATACTCATGTAAAAATGCTAAGAAATAGTATTGGAAAATATAGAGATAAGATAACTACAATTAGAGGGATGGGGTATAAGTTTGAAGAATAATAAAATCAAAGAATTCATTTTAGTAAATAAAAATACGCTTACTTTTAAAATATGGTTGTATTTTTTTATTTTTGCAATTTCTCTTTTTATAATTTTATGGTTTATGCAAGTAATTTTTATTCAGAGTTATTATAGTTCAATGAAAAAAAGTGAAGTACATAAAATAGCAGATAGTATAGAAATTGAATATGATAATTCTGATACTTATGAAAATTATATAGACAATATTGCATATAAAAATGCTGCGTCTGTATTTATATTTGGTGAAGATTCAAATATGATATATTCATCAAATAATTCTTCAGGACAAGGTAATATAACTCAAATGCCAACAAGACCTGTTACTATTGATACTAGTGAGTTTGTTGAAAAAATACAATCAAGCCCAACTAAAAGAGTAAATTATACTTTGAAAATTGATAGATTTAAAAGTGAGTTATATGTATATGGAATGTTCATGCAAGATTCTGGAAATTATCTTGTTATTGTATCTTCTATAGATCCTATTGATGCAACTACAACAGTTCTTCAAAGTCAACTTTTGTATATAACATTTATAGCACTTTTGATTGCATCTATAATTTCTGTATTTATTTCTAGAAGATTGTCTAGACCAATAAAAAATATAAATGAAGAAACAAAAAAACTAGCTAGAGGAAATTATAATGTTATATTTGAAAAGGCAGGATATAAAGAATTGGATGATCTAGCTGATACACTTAATTTTACAACTAAGGAACTGGCAAAAACTGATAAAATAAAAAAAGAATTAATTGCAAATGTTTCACATGATTTAAGAACACCTCTTACAATGATAAAGGCATATTCTGAAATGATTAGGGATTTATCAGGTGATAATAAAGAGAAAAGAGAAGAGCATCTGAAAGTAATTATTGATGAAACAGATAGATTAACAACTCTTGTAAATGATATGATGGATATATCTAAAATTGAGTCTGGACTTTTAGTTTTAAATAAGGAAACAGTAGATATTTGTGAACTTGTAAAAAATATAGTTGAAAGATTTAAAATGGCAAACAATTTGTCAGATTTTAACCTAGTTACTGATATTCCAAAAGAAGCATATGTGAGGGTGGATAAGTCTAAAATACAACAGGTGTTATATAACTTAATTTCTAACGCAATAAATCATAGTGGGAATAGTAAAGAAATAAAGGTAAAAATAGATTTATCACCAAAAAAAGTGAAAATATCTGTAATAGATAATGGAATTGGTATAAAGAAAGAAGATTTACCACATATTTGGAGTAGATATTACAAATCTACTGAATCTTTTAAAAGACCTGATTCTGGAAGTGGACTAGGACTTTCAATAGTAAAAAATATATTAGATATTCATAAAGCTGATTATGGAGTTGAGAGTGAATATACTAAAGGAGCTTGTTTTTGGTTTGAATTAGGTAGGGTAAATAAACCTAAAAAAGAAATTGCTAAAATAGCTAAATCAGAAAGAATAAATAATAAGCAAGTAAATAAATAATAAATAAAATTAAAGCAACTAGAGAAAATCTAGCTGCTTTAATTTTTATATATTTTTTAATGAGTGATTCCGTTTATAACTGTATTGAATAAACTTACACTAGCATATGGATAAGGTCTATTTATCGCTTTTGGTTCATCATATCCATTCCAACAAGCAATAGTATAATTATCTGAAAAACCACAGAACCATTGATCTACATCACCGTCTGTATTACCAGTTTTACCAGCAACAAAATTGTTTCCTAGATTAACATATCCGTAAGCTGTACCGTATTTTACAACATCTTGTAAACATGATTTTAACATATTTACTGTGTTTTCATTCATGACCTTCTTTGTTGTATAATCTGCTTCTAAAATTAAATTTCCGTCTTTGTCTACCACTCTTGTATAAAATTTTGGCTCGTTATATATACCGTTATTTGCTATTGTTGCATACGCATTTGCCATTTCAATAGGTTTTACACCTTTTGTAAGTCCACCAAGGGATAGTGGGGCGATTGCTTTATCTGTAGGTAATAAACTCTTAAGACCAAGTTCTTTTGCAAAGTTGTAAGCAAAATTTAAGTCCATACTTTGTACAGTTCTTACTGCAGGAAGATTCATTGATTTTGCTATAGCTTGTCTTACAGTAACATATCCATTAAAATAATTATAATAATTTTTTGGGGCCCATCCGTTTATATTTACAGGTAAGTCTTCAACATATGAATCAGGAGTAAGGGTACCTAATTCAAAGGCAGGACCATAAGCTCCTAAAGGTTTCATACATGAACCAGGCTGTCTGTAACTTTGAGTTGCACGATTTAAAACAAAATTTCCTTCTTTTTTACCTGCACCTCCAATTAAGCCTAAAACATTACCATTTTTATGATCTAAGACAACCATTGCTGATTGCATAAATCCACCGTTAGAATCAGTATAGAAAATAGATGTATTAGAATATGTATTATCAATAACTTGCTGTATACTTGGATCTAATGTAGAATATATTTTATAACCTTTAGTGTAAATATCTTTTTTTGCTTGTTCAAAAGTTATGTTTTGTTTTTTTGCAATATTTTTTGCAACATCTTCAATTGCAGCGTCAACAAAATATGTTTGAGTTTGATTGATATCAGAGCTCTTTTTAAATGTTACTTGCGTGTTTAGTGCTTCATTATATTCTTCAGTTGTTATTTTTCCAAGTTCTAACATTTTATTCAAAACTACTTTTTGTCTATTTAAAAGTCTTTCTTTTGATTTTTCGCTGGTATAAGGGTTTGTAGCTTCAGGAGACTGAATAGTTGCAGCTAAAATAGCAGATTCTGCTAAATTTAAATCTGTTAAGGGTTTATCAAAATATACTTTAGATGCAACTTGTACACCATAAGCGTTTTCACCCAAATATATGGTATTAGTATATATTTTAAGAATATCTTCTTTACTGTATTTAGTTTCCAAAAGAAATGCACGATACCACTCACGAATTTTTCTTGTTACACTTGTTTCGTCATCATCGGTTAGATTTTTTACTAATTGTTGAGTAATACTACTTCCACCAAAGCTTGAATCTTTTTTATTTGAAAGATAATTTAGAACTGCAGCTGATGTTCTTTTTATATCAACTCCATGATGCTCAAAAAATCTTTCGTCTTCAATAGAAATAATTGCATTGACTAAATTTTTAGGTAGATCTTTGTATTCTATTTCAACTCTATTTTCTGTTCCATATAGATATCCTATTTGATTACCGTCTTTATCATATATATAGCTTGATATCTGCATATTATTTATTAAATTACCATTTAATAGTTCTTGAGTTGATTTGTCTTTTAAAATATCTTTACATATATTTTTAACATACACATAAGCATATACAAGACAAGAAATAAGTATTGCTGCAATACTTATTCCAACTATCGAAGAAACTATTATAGTTTTTTTTATTTTTTTTGGACTATATTTTTCTTTTGATTTTCTCATTTGTTTTCCTCCGAATTTACTTATTTAATTATACCTCAGGATTATTTATTTATCAATAAAAAAAGGTGAAAAAAGTAAAAAAATTAATTTAATAGTGTGCTAGAAAAAATTTGTAAATATAACTAAACTGTTTTAACAATGTTTTATATATTTTTTCATAAATATTTCAATTTTTACATAAATTTTTATCATAAAGTTAAGTTATAATATAACTATCAAAGGAGGGAAAAATATTATTAATACTATTATTAGTTAGCCAATTTATTAATTCATATATATTTTACTATATTATCATAAAGCTATCACAATTATAAAGTATAATTTAGTTGTAAATGAAAATAGTACAAATTAAATTGTTCTATACTTAATATTATAAAATATAATGTAGTAAATATGAAAACTGATTTGGCTATGTATAGCCTGTAAATATATAGAATTAATAAATTTATTGAGAGGGGTGATATAGATAGAAAGAATATTCTGTAAATGCAGATAATAATTAACTATTAATGTTATTAAATATATTAAAATAAGAATCTAAGGAGGTGATAGCAATAGACGTTATTAACTCAAGATGCAATTTTTAGGAGGTGATATATGATAACGATTATTTGTAAATAAAGAAGATAAATCCTTGTAGGATTTTAATATATAGAGAATAAATTATTGAAAGAAGGTGGTATATGTAAGATAAATTTAGAGTTAAAATTTAATTTTTAACTTTCCATAATAAAAAATATAAAGACGATTCCTATACAAAATTAGAATAAAATGAACGGTAAACAAGAAAAAAACTTTTTCATATATATAAAACTTGTTTTAAGGCTAGGTTAATTCCTAGTCTTTTTTGTATCAATTTTTTTAAATATTCATATTATATATTAGTGTTGAAATATACACTAATATATAAAAGGAGGGAAATAAAGTTAATGTGTAATTGCAATAAAAATACAGGATGTGGATACTATCAAAACAATTGGAATAGTTGTGAATGTCAATGCAATGTTCAAAAAAACCAATGTGGATGCTGCTGTCAAAGTAAAGAGATATGTTGCCCTAGACCAGAACCAAAATGTTGCTGCTGTTGTTTTGAAGAAAATATAGGAAATTATAACTGCTAAAAAAAGAAAAGCTAGAAATAGCTTTTCATACATAGTTAAAGCCCAAATATTCTTTGTAATTGAATTATAAAAGATTGAGTTCTTGGAGCTGTATATCTAAATTTTAATTTTCTATCTTCAACTGAATGTATGTATTGCTTTATTATAGAATTGAAATTTTTCTTTTCTATAAAATTCCAATACTTTGTTTCTTTTTCCTTTATATCTTTCCATTTATATTTAAAATATGAATCTTTATACATCCATTCATATTTTTTCTCATTATTCTCCTTATTAAAGCCAGTGGCATAAGCCCCTGGCTCTATTATGCCAATTTGAATGTTTACATCATCTAGTTTTTTCATTTCTTTTCTAAGTGATGATGCAAATCCTTCAATTGCAAATTTTGAGGCACAGTATGGACCTAAGAATGGAATTGAAATTCTACCAGCAAGTGAAGATAGAAAAATGACTCTACCTCTTTTATTTTCAATCATGTTTTTTAATGCTACTTGTGTTATTTTTATATTTGAAAAAACATTTGTCTCAAATACATTTTCAATTCTATCTACTGAGATATCTGCAATTGAACCTGAATCTCCAATTGCTGCATTGTTTATTAAAACATCAAATTCTAAATCTTTTAACTTGTTTCTGTCACTTTCTAAATTAATATCAAGTTTAAAAGATTTTAAATCAATTTTTCTGTCATTTGCAAGAGTATTAATTTCTTGTGCTTGTTTTTCATACATTGTCGTTGCAATTACACTATGGCCTCTTTTTGCAAGTTCTATAGCAGCCTCTCTTCCAAGACCAGAGCCTGCTCCAGTTATTATTACTGTTTTTTTGTTCAAAAAATCACCTCTATTAATATAGTTATATTATGCATTTTTATTTTATTGATATTCAAAATATTAATATATTTTTATACATAATTATATTAATGTAATTTAAGGTGATATATAAATATAATATTAACTAAAAAGGCCTACATTTTTATTCCACAACTGGAGGAATAAAATTTTCAATAGCATTTCTCAAACTTGGATGACGGATGATAAAATGTATAGATGGGTTATTTACTTTTGAGACCATGACCCAATTTTTTTCACAAATTAAAATCTGTATATTTTTAAAAGTGTGTATATTATTTGTACTTAATTTATAATTCTTATTGTTTTTCACATAACATTTTGTTAAATTTAAATGCTCTATATATTCTTCATAGGTATAGTAAATTTTATTTTCAAAAAAGCAATTTGAAAGGAAAAGAGTAGGAGAAATGTTATCAAATTCTTCTTTTGAAATCTCTGGTAATTCATCTTTAACAATATTATATTTTAGTATAGTGTCCATTATCTGTTTTTCCTCTTTTACTGATAATTTAATTTTTTTGATATTTTCATCCGAAATATTGTTATGTTTTAGAATTTTTAAAAGCAATTTATCAGAAATCGTATGGATAGGAGGGGATGACAGAATTCTTCTTCGGTTAGCTTTTAATTTGGAATAGGAAGATAAAAAGGCATTAAAGGCATTTTTATTTTCTTCTTTATAAATTTCCATAAGAGGTGTCGCTTTATTAAGTAAGCACTTAGCTTTTTCTTTATAATATAAAATATCCCTTTTTGAAGTATATAAAGTGTATTTTCCATTATCATGATATCCATTTATACATTCTCCTCCAAGAGCTACATTATCTGATACATAATTGAAATGGCAATAAACAGAATTTGGAGTTCCCTTTAAAAAGAATGGAGAAATTTGACCTGTCATATAAATAGGGATCCAACTTTCTAGTCCTAACATCATTTCATTAAAAGGCCTATCTAGGTTATGTATTATATTTAAATGTAGACCTTTTTTTAACATCATTGCAATAGCAAACATCCATTTTTTACCAAACTCAACATCCTTGGCCATATCTTCCATTGGCATATCACTACACATAAAAACAGTTCCCTTAGATTTGGAAAATATAGATGCTTTAAAAAAATCAAGTTCACCTTTTTTCATTTCTTCTATTCCATAGTATGTTTTAGAAGATGGTTTATAAAAGGGGACAAAAGGAATTTTCATTTCATCAAAATGTATCGCTTTTATATATTCGTTTAGGTTAAAAGAATCTAAATTATTTAAAAAATCATTTATATAGTTATGGCCTTTGCATGAATTTGTTGAAAGCCATTCTTCCAATTTTAAGTAGTAATTTGACTTTTCTTTTAAGTCTTTTAATGTACAATTTATAAGTATAGAAATTGCTTTTTTATCATCATCTGATTTGTATTTTGTTACAATATAATTACATACTCCTTGTGTAAAGTTTTTAGGTTTTGATGGTGTTCTACTACCATTTCGTATTTTAGAAATAAAAGAAGCATCATAGTTGATAAATCTAGATAAGTCAGCAATGTTAATATTTAATGTTGCAACAAGCTCATTAAAATTTTTTCTTAATTGTTCAAAATCAATAATAACATCGTTTAAAGTATTAGCTAAACTATTATATATTTCTTCTTTTGATATATTTATTTTTGAATTAATACTAATTTTATATAAACCATTAACTATATTTTCAAATTGTTTACTTTTTATATTTGGTGTTCTTTCGCCACTGCGATAACGACTAATAACAGTAGAAGATAAATCAGATGCTATTACCAAGTCTAAAGAAGAACATTCAAATTTCATTATATAATTATTTAATTGCTCTGAAAAAGTCATAAAAACCTCCTAAATAAATTTTTTCTTTAGGTAAAATCATATCATAGAATTTAAAAAAAATCAATTACCAAAATGGCACGGAAAAATTGGTAAAAAATACAACAAATAAGAAAACATATGATAAAATAACAAGTATGAGAAATAATAATATATATTATAAAGGTAGAAAAGAGGGAAAATAATGAAAAAAATAAAATTATTATCAATGTTATTTATATTTTGTTTAGCATTAGGATCAATTCCTTTGGCATTTACAAACAATGTATATGCACAAACAAAAAATGAAGTAACACTAAATTTTGATGGCGGAATAATTCATGATGATTACGTAGAGTATAGTAAAGTTGGAAAATTACAATTGTTTAAGGGAGATGAATTAATTGTTAATATTTCAAATAATATGACAATTGATTTAAACGAAGCAGACTATAAATTTTTAGTTCAAGAAATTGCAGACGAAGATACTGGAAGCATTGCAGGCCGTTTATCAGTGAAATTAAATATTAATAATTGGTATTATCCTATGACAAAAATAATAGGTGATACTAAATATACATTTAAATTAGAATCAAGTAAATTTAATGGAATATTAAATATTAATCTTTCACGAAAAGGAGCAGTTGTTAATACAAAAGTTGAAAACATTTATACTAATACATCATCAACAGGAACAATTGATTTAACAAATGGGAAAGAATATATAATTGATTTTTCTAAGGATGATGAGTTAACAGAAGGATTAAAATCATTTGCAGATCTAGATAAAACACTATATTACCAAAAATTCAATGAAAGCCTATTAGTAACAAATAATGAAAGTGTAGCTGTTATAAAAATTGTTGGAAATAGGTCAGAAAATAAAGCAATACTTACAGCTGTAAATGTAGGTACTAAAAAAGAAGAAAACGTTAAAGGACTTCATACTAAATATACAGGTTCAAAATTACAGTTTGATGGGTCAGATGATGATATTATAAATGAAACAAGAACTGACTACTATACTAAATGTACTTATAATTTTACTTTTAAATATTTAAATGATGAAGTAGAGAAAAAAGAGTATAAGTTTATTGAGGGAGCTGATCAAAAATACATAAAAGGTGAATCAAACAGTGCAAAATTTAGAATAGATGCAGATTATGGATTGTTTGATAATAAAGTGTATATTGAGGGAACATTAGTATATGGCGATAATTATACATCTGAGAGCGGAAGTACAATTATAACATTTAAAAAAGAATATATGGATGAATTACCTGTTGGAGAACATACTTTAAAAGTAGTATTTAGTGATGGAGGGGAAGCTATAACTAAATTTGAAATTAAAGAAAAACAACAAGACACAAACTTAGAAGATGATAAAGGCGAAGGAAATGTAAACCAGAATCAAAATATAAATAATGAAAAAAATCCTCAAACAGGAGATAGTACAATTATATATATTGTAATGTTAATAGTTAGCATATCAGGAATAATTACAACATTAGTAATTAATAGAAAAAAACATATAAATATGCGTAAGGACTAGTTATTAACAACTATATTATATATGCAATAAATCAATAATTTTTAAACATTAATTTAAAAGGAGGCAAGTTATGGAAAAAATAAACAAAAATAAAGTTTGGATTATAATTTCCATTTCATTGGTAGTAGTGATTATTGTTCTTGGCATATTGCTTATTAAAGTTAGCAAAGGAAGTGATAATGTGGAAGGAAAAAAGGAAAATACAAAAAAGGAGAATGTAAAAGTAGTTGAAAGTGAAATAAGCAAACTTACATTAGAAGAGTATAAAACCGACAATTTCTCAATGAAAAAACCTAAGGGATGGACAGTTGAAGCTGGTGGTATGGGGATTTTTTACGCAATTAGAGCATATGACCCACAAAATACAAATAACCAAGTATTCTTAATGTTAAAAATACAGCCATTATTAAAATCCTCATCTGCAAAAAGCTTTTGGCAAAATTATTATAGTATGAGTGGAAATAATTCACAATATAAATTATTTGCAGATGCAGTAGTCTTAGAAAATCCAACTACAGAAGGTTTTTATAATAAATTTGGAGAAATAAGTTCGTATTTAAATTCAATTGAACCGACATTAAGTTCTTTTAAGTTCCCAAAATTTAATAACTTCGCTAAACAAGAGCAATTTGATTCTAATGCAAGTATGAAAAGTGTAGCATTAGATAGTAAAGTATTAAGAGCCACATTTACTGGGGATAATTCAAAAGATGGAGAAGGTATGTTTATGGCGTCTGTTGTAAATTTTGGCAATCAATACCAAGGTGGAGTAGATATGCTTTACTATATGGTATATGATATAATGGCAATAACTGCAGAGAAAAATGAATTTATAGATTACAAGGATATATTATTAGAATCTGTTAATTCAATAGAGTTTAGCCAAAGCTATGTTAAACAAACAATTGATAATGGTAATGCCCAGACAAAACAAGCTCTTGAATTAAATGCTTCAATACAAAAATCATTTGATTCATATATGAGTGCATGGGAAAATAGAAGTAAGTCATATGATATTATGAGTCAAAAACAAAGTGATGCAACACTTGGCTATGAAAGAGTATATGATACAGATACCGGGGATATATATAAAGCATATAATGGTTTTACTGATGATTATAAAGGGGAAAGGTATAAATCTGTTACAGATGATATGTATACTCAAAAAACTAGTGGTTATATTGAAAAATAAAGGATTGAATTTGAAATGAAAAAAAAGATTTTATTTTCAAGTATAATAATTATTATAATATTATTTTTAATTCTATTTTTAGTTATGTTTTTTTTTAAATAATAAAAAAATAGATGAAGCCAAAACTGTGGGTAATGTTCCTAGTAATGTAGATAATATTATGTATGTTGAAATGAAAGAAGAAACAGAGGGTGGATATATTTGTTATAAGACAGAAGAAAAATATCTAATTGAAAAAATTGTAAACGCACTTAGCAAAATTGAGATTAAAGATAAAACAAATGTTATATTCAGTGATGATTCTAAAATATATATTTTAAAATTTTATGATGGAACAGTATTAACATATTGTTTTCAAGGAAAATATTATCATAAAGACAATGTAAATTATGAAATATCTAATTATGAGGAACTTATGAAGATAGAGATACCACAGGAAAGTAAATAAAATATATGATATTTAAAATAAAAAAGGGGAGAAATTATGAAAATTAAAACAAAATATTTAGTAGCAACATTATTTACACTTGCAGTTTTTTTAGTAATGGGCACTACTAATATAAATGCTGCAGAATCTGGTATAGTATATGACGTTGATTTAGGGACTGTCAATGTTGGATATACAGATGAACCTAATAATAATATTATTATTCATAATAATGGTACTGAATCATGGAATATAATGAAAGTTGAAGTTGATAACGAAGATGTTTTTAACATTAATGGAACATTTATTGGATATGTTGATCCTGCATATGATAGTTATGGAGATTATAGTGTATCAGCTAAAACAGGACTTTCTGCTGGAAAATACACAGGAAAAATAACAGTTACTACTTGGTCTGGACTTGTTATGACATCAAATGTAACATTAAATGTAGTTGATCCAGATGCTCAAAATAATGTTTTAGTTACAAGTGCAACAGAGTTTATTAATGCAACGAACAAGACTAATGCAGAAGAATCAGCAGATGTAATTAAATTACAAAATGACATTAATATGGATTCAAATGAAATAAATTGGAACATATATAAGGATACTACACTAGATTTAAATGGAAATACATTAACGATAAATGATGATAAAGCAATTAATCTAATATATCATGACAATGCAATACTAAAAATAATTGATTCAAGTGCAGGAAAAACAGGAAAAGTTTATAAAAATGATAATAATATAAATTATGATATTTTTACTATTAAAGAAAATGATTCAAGCGTAAAACATAGTATTGGGGTTTTGGTAGATGGAATAAAAGTAGAAAGAGAAAATGGTGTGGGTAACGTATTTGATGGAAAAGATAATTATAATCTAACAATAAAAGACACAACATTTACAGGCTCAAGTTTCATTATATCTAATGAGGATGATGTAAAAGTAGATTTAAAAATAGAAACAATGCAAATTTTCCCACATACAGGTAATATTGTACATGTTATTTATAATAATGATTTAAAAATTAAAGATGCAATTTCAGATGATTCAGAATTATTATATTATGCACCTGATGAGAATGATGGATGGAAGTACAAACAAATTGTAGCAGATGGTGAGTTATCAATTGCAGCAATAACAGCTTTTTATACTGATTCAGCAAACCCTAGAGATATTATTGTAAGAAAAAAAACAGGCTTTGATGTTACAAAAGTTAGTTTAAGTGAGATTTATGGATATACAACTTCTACTGATATAAAAGAAATTTCAATATATAACAGAGGAGCAACTGATTTACAAATTAAGAATGTTTCAGTAGATAATGCAAATTTTCAAATTGAAAATGGAAATCAAGCGATACTAAGTTCTGGAGAAACAGATACTTCTTGGAAAATTAAAGCAAAAGCAGGCTTACCAGTTGGAACATATACTGCGAACATAACAGTAACCGATATGAGTGATAACACATATACAACAACTGTTAATTTGGTGGTTAATAAAAAAGAAATAACTGACCACAATATTACAATGGAAAGCTGGATTTATGGAGATACTGCAAAAGATTATGTTGTAGATTATGGTGCATATCTTACTAAAGATGATGTAAGAATAGAATACGCTAAAGCTGATAGTGATAGTTGGTCAGGTGTAGCCAAACCAAGAACAGCTGGTAAGTACAAAGTAAGACTTCGTGTTGTAAACGACAATTATACAGCCGAAGATAAAATAGCAAACTTTGAAATTTTTGTAAATCATACTGAAATTAAAATTGTACCAAAGTCAAATTCTTGGACTTATGATGGAAACGAACATAAAGAATCAGGATATTATGTTTATTATGGAGGTACATTGTTAGATAATCCTTCGTTGCCTAATAATATTGGCTATGTAGAAGCAAGAATCAATGGTACAGTAAGAGACGTTGTAGACAGTACAACAGGCAATAATGTCGTAGCCGGTTATGAAATAGTTAATGGATCAGGATGTTTTGATAATATAAAGGTAGATAATGGAACATTAACTATTACACCAATTGCAACTCCAATTGTCGTAACTGCAAATGGTGATACTAAAGTTTATGATGGAGATGATTTAACTAATAATAGTTATACATATACTGATGGCGTTTTACTTACAGGAGATGTATTAAGTGCTACAATTACAGGTAGCCAAAAATATGTTGGAATTTCTGATAATGTAGTAAGCAATGTTAAAGTAATGAGAGATACCAAAGACATTACTTCTAACTATACTTTTGGTACTCATATAAACGGTACATTAAAAGTAGAAACTGCACTTCAAACAGTTAATGTAAATAAAAACTTATATGTAAAAGTTGGTGAAACTTTAACATTAGAAAAAATTAAAGAATTATTAAATTGTAATCATGCAGATTATAGTATTAAATTTGAAAGTGGAATAGCTGGAACTTTTGACAGTACAACAGGATTTACTGCTGGAGCAACTGCAGGTCAAGTTCAACTTGCAGCTATAGTACCAGCAAAAGATATAAATGGTGATGGTACTCCTGAATATGCTGAAGCAAAGAAAACATTCTATATCAATGTTGTTGATAAAGAAACTGTAACAATCAGTGGTTTAGAGGATAATCAAGTATTTACTTTTGATAATACTACTAAAACTCCATGGGGAACAGGCACAATTACAGTTGAAGATAATAAAGTCGATGTAAATGAATTAGAGATATTTTACAATGGAACTGGTAGCACAACATATAGTAGTAAGTTTGCTCCAGTAGATGCTGGTACTTATACAATAACTTATAAAGTTAAAGATAGTAATCCTAACTATGTAGGAAGTGTAACTTATGCTTTTACAATTAAGAAAGCACAATTAAATAAACCGACTGCTAGTACAACATCATTTGTATATGATGGTACAAGTAAGGGATATAGTTCATTCCACGATAGTGAAGTATTTGAATTTACAGGTACTAATACTGCTACAAATGTAGGTAATTATAGTCTTACAATATCTTTAAAAGATAAAGATAATTATGAGTGGAAAGATGGTACAACTACGGATGTAGTTATTAACTGGTCTATTACTCAAGCAACACCAGAATTTACAGTACCAACAGGATTAACTGGCGTTAAAGGCGATTTCTTAAGTAGTATTACACTACCAGCTGGATTTACTTGGAATAACCCTAGTGAACTTTTAACTGCTGGAACTCATACTTATAAAGCTACTTATACACCAACAGATACAATAAATTATAAAACTGTAACTGATATTGAAATATCAGTTGTAGTAAAAAACAAGTTTGTGTTAAGTGGAGTTGTTAATGGTGGAAATGGAACAATAAGTGTTTCTAGTTTAGAAGTATTAGAAGGAAAAAAAGCAGAAGTTATATTTACACCAGATGAAGGTTATATGATTGACAAAGTTCTTGTTGAAGGAACTGAAGTTGAAGTAACTGGTAACAAATTAGAGCTTACTATGGATGGGCATAAATTAGTTGTAGTAAGTTATAAGAAAATACCTTTCACAGTAACAGTTGAAGATGTAGAGGGAGCAACAGTTGATCCAAGTGGAGTAGTTACAGTAAACTATGGAGATAACAAAAACTTCACAATAACAGCTAATTCAGGATATAAACTAATAAAAGTTCTAGTAAATGGAACAGAGAAAACATTAGATGGAAATACATTAAAACTAACAAATATAACAGCTAATATGAACATAAAAGTTGTTGTAGAAAAAATAGTTTATGAAGTAATAGATGGTGCAGAGCAAACATATACAATAACAGAAGATACAGAAGCAAGATTTAGAATAAATGCAGATTATAGCTTATTTAATAAAAAAGTATATGTAGATAATATACTTGTAGATGATGCAAATTATACAAGTGAAAGTGGTAGCACAATAATTATTTTCAATAAGGCTTATGTTGATACATTATCAGTTGGAGAGCATACATTAAGAGTAGCTTTCTCAGATGGTGGAGAGGCAACAACAACATTTACAATAGCCAAAAAAGCTGAAAACAACAATAACAACGAAAATAATACTCCATCAAAACCAGAAGAT
>OIYS01000426.1_pt1 | contig 30015 bp, 32 predicted proteins | sample 1588271 | NCBI WGS metagenome assembly OIYS01 (sample SAMN03283286) | human gut metagenome | biome: human-associated habitat; material: feces | host: Homo sapiens | place: Peru | collected 2012
AGATAATATTTCTTTAATTGATATTTCGCACCCTACTTCATGAATTGTTTTACTTTTATTTTCATCTTTTTCCAGTATTTCTATTGCTACCCTTATATTTTGAGGAACTTCATCATCTTCTTCTAACTGATTTAAGAAAGGAAAACCATTTTGCAAATTTTCTTGAGTGCAAAGGCTTTTTTCATTAATAATCATAATTATAAATTGAATAAAACCATCATCGATATTAATTTTAATTCTTTTTAAGCTTTTTAGCAAGTTTTCAAAATCTAATTCTTCCATTTTTTTAGTTAAATTTGATAAATCAAAACTATTATAGATATTATCAATATCTTCTTTATTATTAATTAAATCAATGCTTTGCAATAACATTACAATCGCTAAAAGATATTTATTGGCTGAAACTTCTTGATTATTAAAAAATGTTTTAAGAGCTATTTCTTCAATCGTTTTAGATTCTTCAATTTCTGGTATTAAATTGCTTACTTTACAACGATCAACATCATAATCAGCATCATCTTCAATCATTGCTATTTTATTTTTATATTGATTAATTAAATTAATATTTTTTTCTTTAATTGTTGCGTAATCTTGTAATAAACGATTATATTCTTTATATTTTCTTGTTTGTAATAATTTATCTATTTGACTATATTCTTTAGCTGGTTCTTTTAAATCTTGTAACTTTTTTTCGCATTCTTTTTGTTCTTTTGTTAATTCTTCTAATACTTTTTCTTTAGAAGGATTATCATCTAAATAATTTATAAGCTTTTTTATTTCTAGTTCTTTTACTTTATCGATTATTGTTTTCATATTTTACTTCCACGTTCTACATCTTTATAATATAACAGCAAATCCTCTATTGTTGGTTCTGTTATTAAAATTTTTTTTATATCTAAACTAGCAAGAGCTTTAGTTAATTCTTCAATACTACCTTTATATATAAAATTTACTTCATCATTGGTAAAATTCCTTATTTGCATATTTTTTAAGGGAAATGTTATTTTTTTTACATTTTCAATTACTAAATCGACTATTAAAAATTTTGATTTATTTAATGTTTCTTTAGCTAAATATTCTATAGTTTGATCATTTTGGATAATGATTATATAGTCAACTATTTCTTTAATAGTTAAATCATGGGTAATTATTATAATTTTATGCTCTTGAGCGTAACTTTTTAACAATTTTATTAAATCATTTTTTATTAAAGGATCTAGATCTAAAAATGGTTCATTTAAAATCAACATTTCTGGTTTATTTATTAATGATTTTATAATTTTTAATTTTTTTAAATTATTTAAGTTAAGACTATTAACTGGTTTATTTAAATCTAACTTTAAAAATTTAGCAAGAAATTTAGCATCTTCTTTATTATCAAGTGTATCTATTATTAATTGTTTAGTTGGTTCAACTTCGGTCAAATATCCGATTTTCTTACTATTATCTTTTTTGAATAAAGACTTTTTAGTTAATTCTTCGACTAATTCATTAGCTAAATTTAGATTACCAGTTATTATTCCATAATTTTTATTATTTGCAAATATGGTATTTAGTAAAGCTTTATTATTCTTTTTCATTTTACCACCTATTACATTATACATTATTATTAATCAAAAAGGAATGATCACTCATTCCATATTTTTTAAAATATCTCTTGCAGCTACTAAACCGGTAGCAGCAGCAACAACAATATTCCCGGCTTTTCCAGCACCATCACCTATAAAATAAACATCATAGTCTTCTAATTTAAATTTTTTATTTGTTGTTATTTCATTAGAAAAGAATTTTATTTCAGGTCCATATAATAAAGTTTCGTCATTATTAACACCAGGAATGATTTTATCTAGTTCTTCTAACCCTTCTAAAATATTGATGATAATACGATGAGGCATTACTAATGCTAAGTCACCAGCTACACAATCTTTTAAAGTTGGTTCAATAAATAATTTATCTATTCTATCCCATTTACTTCTACGACTTTGTTTTAAGTCTTTTAGGGTTTGAATTATTGGTTTTGAATCACCTAAAACATTAGCTATATGGGCAATTGACTCACCATATTCACGTGTGTTAGTAACAGGATATGTTAAAGTTACTTTACTTATGAAAGCAAAATTTGAATTATTGGATTTTGTTTCTTTTAATGAATGACCATTTACACATATATAGCCGTAGTAGTTTTCTTTCGTAACAAAACCACCAGGATTAGTACAAAAGGTGCGGATTTCATCACCATAAGTTTTAGTTTTAATAAATATTGTTGGATCATAAATTACATTGGTAATATCTTCTAAAATCTCTTTTCGTACTTCAACTCTTACACCAATTTCAATACTTTGAGAAACATATGGTATTTTATATTTGTCAGCTAATTCTTGAATCCACTTAGCTCCTGTACGTCCAGGAGCAACAACAATTTTTTTAGCTTTAATCATTTTATCATTGAAAAACACTTCATGCTCTTCTTTTGATATACTTTTAATATCTGTAACTTCACTATCAGGTAATATTTCAACCCCTGATTTTTCTAAGTAATCTGTAAAATTTTTAATATATTCAGGTAATTTATCACTACCAAGATGTTTTTGTTTAATTAGAAGTAATCTTTGACCTTTTAAAGCAACTTCTTTTTTTATTTTTAAAGCTTCTTCCATGTTACTTGGATAAACTTCAGCATCCATGTTAAATTCTGTAAATATTTTTTCGGTGTCATCTATTAAATCATAAGCTTCTTGTTCACTCATGTATTTAAACAAGTCTGATTTTCCGACTTTAGGAATAAAATTTAATTTCCCATCTGAGAATGTCCCAGCCCCACCAAAGCCAGCTAATGTTCCACATATGCGACAATTTTTACATGATGTTTCTAATTTATTCATTGGACAAAAGCGATCTTCTGCTCTTTTTCCTTTATCTAATAAAGCAATTTTTAATTTAGAATTTTTTTTAATTAATTCATAGGCACAAAAAAGTCCAGCTGGACCAGCCCCTATTATTACTACATCATACATTTCTATCACCATTATTATTATAACTGATTTTTGGTGTTCATCAAAGAAAAAAAGATCAAATTGATCTTTTATTCAGCGGATTCTTGAGTATCAGATTTAATTATGTTATCAAAGTCTATATTGTTAAAATCAAGATCCGTTTTAATTAAGAAGATGTGCTAACTGTTGCTGATTTAATCAATTCTAAAACCTCATTTATAGCAGATTCTGTTGGATAAGTAGTTGCACCAGCATTATCTTGTACTAAAATGAGCCAAGTTCCACCATTAGATTTTGGTGTAAGTATATAAGTAGCTTTTTTGGTAGTCGATGATATATTAGTTTTAAAATATGGTTGTCCTGAATATGTACTACTTTTTGTTTCATCAACTGTATTGCCATTCTTATATGAGGATTTTTGGATAATTTCATTTACTAATGTTTCGTTTAAGTAATTAAAGTTAAGTTCATCTACTGCTCCAATACTTGCAAAATACTTACTTGTAGAAACTTTTAGCTCTGTTTCTGATGTTGTCGCAACATCATCACTTTCAAATGTGAACTTGTGTTTTGAAAAGTAAACATTATAGTTTTTCTTAGAAACAGTTGTTGTACCATTATCAACATTCTTAGCTGTTAACGTTGTATATACTAAATAGCCTACTATTGCTATAGCCAAAATTCCAACAATTATTCCAATTATCATTAAAATAGTACCATTACTCTTATTACTATTATTATTTTTATTCATAGGTTGTGGATAATTATTGTTAACCGGTGGTGTTGGAATATTTAGTTGAACATTTGGCATCGATTGAACAGTTGAAGTTGGTTGCTGATAATCTGGGCCAACTGGTGGCGTTGCTTGTTGATAATTATTCATTGGTGAAACTGGTTCTACAAATTCCATTGATTGATATTGATTATTTGGTTGATTATTATTAACATTTGAAGCCCCACAATTACGGCAAAAAACATCATCTGGATTTAAAGCTGCCCCACATATTTTACAATACATTTCTATTTCCTACTTTCTATTCTTACCAAGAATATGATAACACACTTTTTACTACAGATCTATAAAACAAATGATTTTATTTTTATATTTCAAACTAAATAATCATGTTTACCAAATTGAATTGTTTTGAATAAATTAAAGCTGAATCTCAGAAATATTTAGGTAATAAGCTTTCAACTTTTATTATTTCTTTAGTTATTTGATGAAAAAATTCTAAATAGTAAGCATGTAAAAGCATATGTTTATTTTTTATACCACCATATTTGGAATCACCTATAATAGGATTTCCAATAGCTTTTAATTGCACTCTTATTTGGTTCTTTCTTCCTGTCAATAAGTTTATTTCTAATTTAGTTTTATTATCTTTTCTTTCTAATACTTGATATTCAGTTAGAGCAATTTTTCCACTTTTTGCCACATAAGTTAAAAGGGTTTTGGTTTCTTTTAAATAATGTTTTAAAATATCATGATCTTTTTTTACATAACCACTTACTAGAGCTATATATTTTCTTTTAACATCAGTCCAATGATCTTGAAAATAAGCTTTTATTTTTTCGTTTTTAGCAAATAGAACTAGTCCCGAAGTATCATAATCTAAACGATGTACAATAAAAATTTTATTTTTTTTATTCTTCTTTTTGACATATTCGCTTACTAAATAATACAAATTATTAAATTTATCTTTATCATTAGCAATAGTTAAAAACTTATCTTTTTTATTAACAATAATAATATATCTATCTTCATAAATTATATCAATCATTATTCACCATATTTGTAAGAGCTACCTTTAAAGCAATTTTACCATATTCATAAGTTAATGAACCTTGTTGATAAGCAATAAATGGTGGTCTTAGTGGACCATCGCATGATATCTCGATTGAAGATCCTTGAGTAAAGCTTCCCGAAGCCATTATGACTTCATCATCATAGCCAGGCATAGGGTCAGGCATAGGAAGAGCAAAAGAATCAATTGCTGATCCTTGTTGGATTCCTTGGCAATATTTGATCATTTTATCGCGATCATTAAATATTAAAGTTTGAACAATATCAGCTCTTTCACTATTCCATTTTGGGCTAACATTAAATCCTAATTTTTCCATAGCTAAACTAGTTAAAACTGCTACTTTTAAACTACTAGCAACAGCATTAGGTGCCATATATATTCCTTGTAAAAACATTTTATTAGCACCACCAGATGGACCAACTTCTTTTCCTTGACCTGGTGAAGTAAGTCTTTCAGCAACTAATTCGATCAATTCTTTTTTACCAGCAACATAAGCTCCATTAGAAGCAATACCACCACCTAAATTTTTTATTAATGATCCAACAATAATATCAGCACCTACTTCTAAAGGTTCTTGGGTAGCAACAAATTCACAATAACAGTTATCGATCATTACAATTGTACTCGGTGATATTTTTTTAATCAAAGTTATAACTTTAGCAATTTTTTCAATCGCTAAACTTTCACGAGTTGAATAGCCTCTTGATCTTTGAATTTCTACTAATTTTACTTTATTATTTTTTAAAAATTCTTCAATTTTAATGAAATCAAAATCGTTATCAATTAAATCAATTCCATAGTATTTTATACCAAAACTTTTTAAAGAACTTTTATTTTCTTTAATTCCTATTACTTCATCTAAAGTATCATATGGTTTACCCGTTACACTTAACATAATATCATTAGGGCGTAAAAGACCAAATAAAGTAGTTGTTAAAGCATGAGTTCCTGAAATAAATTGATTACGCACTAAAGCATCTTCGGCTTTTAATACTGTTTTAAAAACTTCTTCAACAGCATCACGACCGTAGTCATTATAACCATATCCAGTTGTAGTATTAAAGTGGGATTCAGATATTTTATTTTCATTAAAAGCGTTTAATACTTTAAGACTATTTTGATAACATATTTTATCTATTTCACAAAATTTTTCTGTAAGTTCATTTTCACATTCGAAAATTAGTTTTTCTATTTTTTCACTAATATACATCTTCATTCACTCCATCTATTCTAATAATTGAACCTGTTTGGTATTCATCATTTAAAATTTTACCTATGTAATTTTTGATATCATCTAATGTTACCAATTTTTCTTGATGATGTTTCAACATATCTTCTTTTAAATATTCTTGATCGATTTTTTTTATATTCTTAGTATTTATCCAATTGGGTGCTAAAGCAACAATCTTAGCTTTAGTAACTAAACTCAAAGACTTAGTTAAATTATTTAAAGCAGCTTTACTTGCAGCATAGTCATAATTATATTCATTATAAGTATCGATACTATCACTAGAACTAATATTTATGATGTAATCTTTAATATTCGCGTATTTTATTAATAAAAAAGGTGCTAAAGTATTAATCTTAAAACAATTTAAAAATTCTTCGCTTGTTTTATTTTCTATCAGATCATCACATGAATAAGCAGCAGCATTTACTAAAACTGACAAATTATAATTCTTAACCAAATTTTTTATTTGTTCTTCATCTCTTAAATCGCAATATTTTATGGTTACATTTAAGTCGTTTAAATTAGAAGCACTTAAGTGACAACAAGCTATAACTTCATAGTTTTGTTCTAATAATTTTTCACATATACTTTTTCCAACATCACTATTAGCTCCAGTTACTAAAGCATATTTCATATAGTTCACCCCCAAATCAAATATATTATAACATAATTTTGTTGTTAGCCTTAAATTTTTATGTTATAATCGTATAAGAGGTGATAAAATGGAAAGCAAGAAAAAAAGTTTAGTTTTAACAGTCGCTGTTGCTTTAGTTTTTGGTGCTGGTTGCTCAGCTACAACATTTTTTGTAACTAGAAATCACTACAAAAACCCAAGTTCAAATAACATTAAAGGTGATTGGTATAGTACTTATGCGGGAAATACTTTTGTTTTATCTTTAAATGGTTCTGAATGTTCATTTGGTTATGAGTCACAAGAAAAAACTAAATGTACTTATGAGTATTCTGATGAAGTTTTAAAATTAAAAACAGAATCTGGTACTGAACAATTAATTTATTCAAAAGATAAAAATACATTGTATATTAATTCACAACCATATTATTCAACAAAAGAAGAAAGTTCTAAAAATGACGATTATTTCTATGTACCTGCTGATTATGATACTTCAATGTTTACAAAAATTAGTGCCACTGAATTTGTTGAAAAATATAACAAAGGTGAAGCTATGTTTGTATTAACTGCAAGAGGCTCTTGTACTCATTGTCAAACATTTAGACCAATTGCTGCTGAATCTGTAAAAAATTATGACTATACATTGTATTATATTGATATAGCTCATGTTACAGATAAAGAATTTGAAATCGTTAAAGCTCTAGACACTACTTTTGCTAATTCTTTTGGTTCAACTCCAAATACTTATTATGTTAAAGACAAAAAAATTGTTGATACATTTGAAGGTGCTGGTAGTGCTGAAGATTTTGGCAATTTCCTTACAAAAAATGGTGTAAAGAAAAAATAACTTCATATAAGTGAAGTTAGATTGTTGAAAAACCCCAGTTTTTTAAACTGAGGTTTTCTTTTGTAATAAATTTTGGTTTTATTATAAATTTATTGACTTTTTATTTCATATTTGTTGATACCGTTTAAATGCCAATACAATTAGCTATATCTACCACTTACTTTTACGCTCTTACTATAATTTATATTCTAGTAATCAAATTATTAAATTCATTCCAACCAACAATTCCATCTTTTTGTAATCTTTCAACAATAATACCAGTTGAAATATTATTATTTTTAGAAAATTCTTTTATAGTATTTTCATTAAATACATAATTAGAACTAATAAAATTATCATATATATCATTCGGTATTAAAATATTTTTAGCAAATTCATCTGCTTCGTTTTCTATATCATTTTTTTCATCATTTTCTAAATCTATAAAAACTTCTTTTCTGCTATGTTTTATGAGATGAGCTATTTCATGAAATAAAGTAAACCACAATATATCATCTTTCTTACCTCTATCACTTATCATTATAATTGCTTTATCACAATTCACTTTATAAGATACACCATTTACATAGGTATGAGGTAAATGTGGCTCAAAAATTAAAGATATACCACATTCAGCTAGCAGAGCCTTTATTTTTTCGTATTGTTCTAAGAAAGGTTTATTTGCTAATTCTCTTATTTTTTTAACGTTTTCCTTTAAAAGTTCAACATTAAATTTTGCTATTTCATTTTTATTTGTTTGAATTTCTCCATATCTCAACCAACAGTATAATGATTCTAAAGAAAAGTTTTCATGATTACTTTTTCTAAAAGCTAGTTTTCTTTTTAAATCTGTATCAAAAGCAAGAGATGCAACAGAAAAAAATTTTCTTAAATTTTTAACTTTTTCAGATAAATCTCTTGTTTTTTTTATCCAATCCCAATTACGTCTTGCCATTTCATTATACGGAATAGTTTCTAAATATTTTTCTTCTTCTTTTATTGATTCCATATCTTTTTTTCTTTCTAAAGCTTCTCTATAGCCACTTTCTAAGTTATTCCAAAAACTAGCCGGGACATTAAATACATATTCTAATTTCAATGCAGTTGAAGTTGTTATAGGTGCTTTACCTTTTATTATCTCGTTAATTGTTTTCTTATTAATGCCTGTCTTATCTGCAAGATCTAGCTGACTCATGCAGTTAACTTCCAATAACTCCAAAATTGTATCGCCTGGTGCTATTACATATTCTTCAAATTCGTTAAATTTACTCATAATGCTTAGACACCTCCACTATTTCTATTTCTTTTATTTCTCTTAAATCTTCTATTATTATATTATTCTCTTTTTGTCTAAAAATTAATCTATATTGTCCAGTAATATTAACAGCAAAACAATCCTTTAAATCCCCACTTAGCTTATGCCTTCTATATGGTAGTGAGGTTGGAACATCATTTAAAGAGTTAAATGCTCTTAATTCTTTTATTCTTCTTGGTAACTTATTAGCTACTTCAATACCATATTTTTTAACCAACTCTCTATTATACATTGAGTCTTCACATAATTTTTGAAGTTTATCGGATTTATACGTTAATTTCATTTAACTCTCCTTTCTTTTTAATTAACGTAATTGGTTAATTGAATTATAGCACGTTTTTTTCAAAAAGAAAAGATTTTAATTTACTTTTTAAGTAAATTATTTTTTAAAGTATACCTTTAAATAGTTATTTTTTTTTGAAACTGAATCTTCTTTGCCCATAACTTCTTATTGTACTATATTTTGGATATTTCTTTATCTTAACCATTTTTGCAATAAAAAAGCGAGATAATAAGTGAACTTTATTGGTTAAGATAAAGTTTTATCTCGCAATTTAATTCTGTCACATTTTTAAAAAAAGAAAAGAGTATTGCACTTTGTCTACAATCTGTCTTCACTTATGTGAAGTTTTTTATTTGCTTAATTTTTCTAATTCTACTTCTAAGGTATCTTTTAATTTTTTTAGCATTTTAATTGTATCTTCATCACTTAATTCTTTTTCACTTTCGCGAACAGACTTTAATTGTTTAAAATAAGCATTAGTACAGACTACTTGGGCAGCTAACATTAACCAGTTACCTAAGGCATTTTGTTCGATAGCATCTAAGTCATCGATTAAAAGATAGCCAACTGCTACTGCTGATAATGAATATAACTTAGGCGAAATATTTTCTGGAAAAAAGTTTTTCATATTAAATTATATTATAATGTAAAATTTTTATTTTTAATTCTAGTAAAACATACAAAAAAATGCTATAATGAGTAATGTTGAAAGGTTGATAAAATGAAAAAACTTTTGTTTTCTTTTTTTGCCATTTTTCCAATGGTAGTAAATGCAGAAAGCATAGCATTTGATTTAAAATGTGATCGTGAAAAATATAATTTAGATGATTTAGCTAAGTGCTATATAATTATTAACAATCCGGAATTAAAAAGAATTAATAGTGTTAGTTTTGAAAGTGAAAGTACTTTTGAAAATGCTAATTCTAAATTTAAGTTTTCTAACGAATTAAATAAGTATATTATTAATTTAAATGGAATTAATGAAAATAGTATTGATGTATTTGATTTTGATTATAAAGTTACTAAAGATGATCTGGTTATTAAAAATATTGATTTCAAGCTTAAAAACTTGGCAGATTTTAAAATTGAAAGTGATTTTGTTAAAACTTTTTCCTTAAAAGAAAAACCTTATTTAACAAATATCCTTATTAATAACCAAGAATTATCTAATTTTAACAAAGAAACTTTAGAATATAATTATTATTTAGTAGATGATTTAAAATATTTAGAAATTAAAACTTTTACTGATGAAGGTAATAAAATTAAAGATAATTTTGGTCAAAAGTTAATTAATATTGAGAATTTAGATACAATTACTATTGAAGTTAATAATAGTAGTGAAAGCTCTATTTATAAAATTAATTTGATTAAGGAACCTAAAAACTTATTAAGAAGTGTCGAAATTAATGAAATTAAGTTTAAATTTAATCCTCTTAAATTTAGTTACTATTTTGAAGTTCCTAATGATGTAGAAGTTTTAAACTTTAATTATGAAAGCGAAGATATTAATGATAAATTTCAACTAAATTCCCCTATTTTAGATGTTGGCGATAATGTTATTACCTTAATCAATAATGATGTTAAATATATATTTAATGTTAGAAGATTAGCTGAAGGTGAAAAAGTAAATAATGTTTTAAATTTAAAATATTTGAGAATTGGTGATTCATATATTAATTTAAAAGATGATGTATATGTTTATAAATTAAAAAAAGAAAATAATATTTTAGCTAAAGTAGGAACAGTAATTGATAATCAAGACTATGAAATTAAATATTATGATGATCAAATATTAATTAATTTATTTGATTTTAGTGGTAATTCTAAACAATATAAGATTACTTTACAAGATAATGTTGATCAAAATATCGTAGTTGATAAATATGATAATACTACTACCATTATTATTTTCTGTGTATTTTCTGTATTATTCATTATTATTGGTGCCATAGTTATTTATAAACATCGTGAATACAAAAAGAATTTTTAGCAAACAAACGTTTGCTTTTTTCTTTGCCTTGATCTATAATATTGGTGGTGGTAATTATGACTTTGAAAGAGAAATTAATTATTTTAGCAGATAGTGCCAAGTATGATGCTTCGTGTTCATCTAGTGGAAGCAACCGCAGTGATCAATTTGGTAATGCTTGTCAAGCTGGAATTTGTCACTCTTTTGCAAGTGATGGTAGATGTATATCCCTTCTTAAGATTTTAATGACTAATTGTTGTATATTTGATTGTAAGTATTGTTTGAATAGAAAAAGCAATAATATTAAAAGAGCAGTATTTACACCTGAAGAAATTTGTTCTATAACTATTAATTTTTATAAAAGAAATTATATTGAAGGTTTATTTTTAAGTTCAGGTATTATTAAAAGTCCAGATTATACAATGGAATTATTGATTGAAACTATTTCTTTACTACGAAAAAAATATCATTTTGGTGGTTATATTCATGCTAAAGCGATACCAGGAGCTAGTGAATATTTATTAAAAAAACTGGGATCTTTAGTTGATCGTTTAAGTGCTAATATTGAATTACCAACAGAAAGTGGTTTAAAGTTATTAGCTCCTAATAAAGATGATTCTAAAGTAACTAAAATTATGAAGTATGTTAAAGAAAATCAAAATAAAAATTTTGTACCTGCTGGTCAAAGTACTCAGATGATTATTGGAGCGACAAAAGAAACGGATTTGGATATTATGAACCGAAGTTCAAATTTATACGAGAACCATAAACTTAAACGCGTTTTTTATTCAGCTTATATTCCAGTCAATAAAGATAGTTTATTACCAACATTAGAAGCTCCTCCTTTAAAAAGAGAAAATCGTCTTTATCAAGCGGATTGGTTACTTCGTTTTTACAACTTTAAAGTTAGTGATATCTTAAGTCAAGATAATCCGAATTTTAATCTTTTGGTTGATCCTAAAGTTGATTGGGCTTTACGACATTTAGAGGAATTTCCTAAAGAAATTAATACTGTTTCTTATGAAGATTTATTAAAAATTCCAGGAATTGGTGTTACTTGTGCTAAAAGAATTGTTACTAATCGTCGTAATTTTAAATTAGATTTTAAAGATTTAAAAAAAATGGGTGTTGTTTTAAAAAGGGCTATTTATTTTATAACGTGTAATGGAAAGTATTCATTAAAGTCAGAATTTTTAAAAAAGAGTTTTATTGAAAGTAATTTAATAGAACATAATAAAATTCCTAATAATAATGAACAAATGAGTTTATTTTAATGAAAAAAAGTTTAAATATTTATGTTTATGATGGTTCTTTTAGTGGTTTACTTGTTTTAATTAAGTATTTATTTCAAAATAGTATTTTTCCTTTAGATATTAAAAGTACTGATTATAATTTTTCTTTACTTGATAATCCAATTAATCTTAATTTGACTAATAATGACGATATCATTATGGAATTTATAAAAAAAACAAATGTTTATTTTTTTAACACTTGTTTTAATATTTATTTAAGTAATGATAATAATAAAGAAATTATTTTATTTAAATTCTTTTTATGTTTTATTAAATATGGTAACAATACTTTTTATATGCGTAAGTTTGATTCAATAAATAAAGCTTTAAAAATTGATCAATATGTTAGAAGAGAGAATCATAAATTTAAAGGTTTTGTTAGATTTAAAGAATTAAATAATGGTATTCTTTATGCTGAAATTAGTCCTGAAAATAATATTATTTTTATTCTTGCTAAACATTTTAAGCAACGTTTAAAAAAAGAAAAATGGATTATTAAAGATGTAAAAAGAAATATTGTTTGTTACTATGATGGTCATATAAACTTTTATGATGGAAATACTCTTAATATTTCTTTAGATTTAAATATAAATGAAAATGAATATGTGGATATGTGGAAGTCTTTTTATGATACGATTGGTATTAAAGAACGAAAGAATGAGCGTTGTCGCATGAATTTTATGCCGAAAAAGTATTGGAAATATATAGTAGAAATGAGTGATAAAATTTGAAAAAAGTTATAAGAGGAAATGAATTATATAATAAACTTGAAGAAGCTATTTGTTTACTATGTGATACTGTAAAAAGTACACTTGGACCTAAAGGTTCTAATGTGATTATAGATCATTCTACGTTTTCGCCTTTTATTACTAATGATGGCGTTACAATTGCTAATAATATTGAAAGTGAAGATGAAGCAATTAATACGATTTTAGAATTAACTAAAGAAGCAGCTATAAAAACAAACGAAAAAGCTGGTGATGGTACAACTACTACCTTAGTTTTACTAGAAAGTATTTTTAAAAAAGGCTTAGAATTGATTAAAAAAGGAAAAAATCCGATTATAGTAAAAAAAGAATTGGATTTAGAGTTAAATAATATTATTAAATTATTAGAAAAAGAAAAGGTTAAACCAAACTTAGAAAAATTAAAAAAAATTGCGATGATATCCGCGAATGATCAAGAAATTGGAAATATTGTTTTTGAAGCTTTTAAAAGTGTTAAAAGTAAAGAAGCTATTGTTTTAAAAGAAATAGATGATTGTTCAACAAAAATTAATTATTTAAATGGCTATATTATCGAAACTAATACTTCACCTTATTTTTTTAAAGAAAATATTATTGATTATATTAATCCTTTAATTTTAGTTGTTAATAAAGATTTATTTGATCTTGAAGAACTAAGTATTTATATAAACGAAATTTATGTCAATAAAAGACCACTTGTTATTATTGCTAATGACTTTAATGATACTTTAATTAATGAGGTTATTAGTTTAAATTTAGAAAACGATTTAAATATTTGTTTATTAAAAGCTCCATATTATGGAATTAAACAATTTATTGTTTTAAAAGATTTAGCTTTTTTGTGTAATGCTAATATTTGTCAAAGTGACTTTACAATTGAGAGTTTGGGAGCAATTGATCGTATTAAAATTGATAAAAATAATTGTTGTTTCTTTTTTAAAAAGTCAGATATTACAACTGATTATGGTAACAAAATTGCTAAAGAATGGCAAAATGATATTGATTTAGATTTTAATAATAAAAGAATTGCTTTCTTTCAAAATGGTATTGCTGAAATAAATATTGGTGGCAATAGCAAAACAGAACGCCGCGAAAAATTGATGCGATTTGAAGATAGTGTCTGGGCTATTAATTGTGCGGTTCATGGAGTTTTACCGGGATCTGGTTTGACATTTTTAAAAATTGCTAATAAGTGTAAAAATGACATTTTTAAAGATGCTTTACAAGAACCTTTTAAGCAAATAATGAATAATTCGGGTTTAGATGTAAATGTTATAGAAAAAGAAATTACAAATAATAATTTTCAAAAGTTATTTAATGTTAATACGAATAATTATGAAGATGTAAAAAATACACTTGTTTTAGATCCTTATGAAGTAGTAACAAATTCGCTTATTAATGCTACTTCTATTGCTGGGATGTTACTTACAACTACTAGTTTAGTAATAAATGAGTATTCAAATAATATTAAAAATAATGATTTTAACGAATTATAAAAGACTTTACAACTAGTAAAGTCTTTTAATATTATTTTTTATTGAATTCCAAAAATCTTTTAAATTTTGATAAGAAAGAATATCTTCGACTTCTTCAAATGGTACCCATATCATTTTTTCACGATCTTCTTCTTTTATAATTTTTTTAGTTGGATTTTCAGCTTGAAATAGATACATATAGGTTATTATATGACCCTCTTTATTATCATACTCATAACTACCTATTGAATCTTCCTTTAAAAGTTTAACATCATATGCTGTTTCTTCTAAAACTTCCCTTTTAGCACATTCTACTAGAGTTTCCCCTTTTTCCAAATGACCTTTAGAAAATGAATATTCGTTTTCATTTCGAACAACAATTGCTATCTTTTTAAAATCTTTGCTTAAAACAATGCCACCACTTTTTTGCATATATTCTCCTTTAAAATAAAAAATCAGGTTTTACCTGATTTATTTTCAAGCTGGGGCGCGGTAAGGGAATCGAACCCTTGCATAATGGAACCACAATCCACCGTGTTAACCACTTCACCAACCACGCCATGAAACTTTACAAATGATATTTTATCAACTTTTATAAATAAATGCAAGTATTTTTTGCTATTTTATTAAAAATACTTTTTACATTTTTTTACTTTTAATAGAAATTTTTTTCTATTTTTCGAGTAATTAATATGATATGATATTTATAGCAGTAAGGAGGCGTTATTTATTAATTATACAGATAAAGAACTAGCAGAATTATTAAACGCCGATTTTTCAACTGATAAGGATGCTATTTTAAAAATTTTTGAAATTATTGAATTTTATAATAATTTAAAAGAAATTAATATTTCTACACAAAAAGCATAATTTTTTGATTATGCTTTTTATATTTTTTCATTTAAATAATAATTTCTTAATTCTTTAAATCTTTGATAATGAACAATTTCTCTTTGTCTTAAAAATGATAATGGAGCTAAAATATCTGGATCATCAGTTAAATCCATTAAGTGTTCATAGGTAGCACGAGCTCTTTGCTCAGCAGCCATATCGCTTTCTAAATCGGCAATATAGTCACCAGTTGCTGATATGTAGGCAGTTGTGAAAGGAACTCCACTTGGATCGGCTGGAAATACAGCATGATCGTGCATTGTAAAATGCGCACCTAAGCCAACGCTTTCTAATTCTTCAATGGTTGCACCCTTCGTTAATTGGGTTACCATTGTAGCGATCATTTCAACATGACCTAATTCTTCTGTGCCGATATCTGTTAAAAGAGCTTTACCTCTTTCATCTGGCATAGTATATCGTTGGTTTAAATACTGCAAAGATGCACTTAATTCCCCATCTGGGCCACCATATTGAGCTATTAAATATTTGGCCATTTTAAGATCTTTTCGTTTAATGTTGATAGGATATTGTAATTTTTTTTCATATATCCACATTGTTATTTACCTCCTTGCCATGGCCAAGGTTCATCTACCCAATCCCATTTATTTTTATCATGATTAATTGAAAATGCTTCTAAAGAACCATATTTTCTTGAATAATCGTTTACAAGATTTTTATATTGACTAACATATTGGTTATATAATTCAATCATATTTTGATCTTCAGGATGAATATCTAAATAAAGGTTTAAATCATTTAATGCGAATGAATAAGAATCAATATTAGTTAATAATTCTGCTTGCTCATTAGCGGGATTTATATTATATGGTTTATCATTTTTGTAGTAATTGTATAAATCAGGAAATAAGTTTCCCCTTATAAATCCTTGATAAGGATTATAAATTCTTTTTTCTTCTTGACTGCTATAATTTGGTAGATTATAGTTATTATTTACATAATTATAGTAGTCATTTGCTCTATAGTTATACATAAACAAACCTCCTACTCTAATTTATGTTTACTTTCCATTTTTGCCATCAAAAAAACTACCTTTTTGGTAGTTTTTAAATTAGTTTTCTTTTTTTGCACGATTTTCTTTACGAGCTTGACGGCATTCTTTGCATCTTACTGGTTCATTTTGGAAACCTTTTTCAGCATAGAATTCTTGTTCGCCTACTGTAAAAACGAATTCTTTTCCACAATCTTTACAAACGATAGTTTTATCTTGCTTTTCCATTTAAATACCTCCTTTTTTGATTTAAGACTTAATTTTTTCCTCAAAAAAGGATTGATTAGAATTTTAAACCATCTTTAGATTAACATAAATTTGATAAAAAAACAATATTAATGTGTCAAATTTGACTATTTTGAAGCGTTTTGTATTCAATTTTTTATTTTGTTTACATTTATGTCAAATTATTATATATTTTTCATAAAATATTATGGTGATTAGATGAAAAACATATTAGTTTTATGTGGTGGTAATTCTTTTGAATATGATATTTCTATTTTAAGTGTTAAAAATATAATTAAAAATATCGATACTGATCTTTTTAACTTTAAAGTTGTTTTAATTTCTAAAGAAAATGAATGGTTTTTAAATAATAAAAAAATCGAGAATATTATTGATTTTATTAAAGGTTTTGACCTTGTTTTCCCTGTAATGCATGGAGCTTTTGGAGAAGATGGGCGTATTCAGGGATTTTTTGAACTCTTCAATATTCCTTATTTAGGTGCTAATAGTAGTTCTAGTAAAATTTGCTTTGATAAAGCTTTGACTAAACTTATTTTAGATAAATACCCAATAAAGCAAGTTCCTTATGTAATTATAAATAAGGGAGAAAAAGTTAGTATTAGTGGTTTTCCAGTTATTGTAAAACCTGCTAATGGGGGATCCTCGATCGGAATTAGTGTTGCTAATAATCGTAAGGAATTAAAAAATGCTTTAAATGAAGCTTTTGCCTTTGATGATAAAGTTGTTGTAGAAAAGTTTATAAAATGTCGTGAACTTGAATGTGCAATTATAGAGGATAAAAATTTAATTGTTTCAACTGTTGGTGAAATTGAATCTTGCAATAAATTTTATGATTTTGAAGCAAAATACGAGAAAGAATCAAATATTATAATTCCTGCTAAAATTGATAAAAAAGTTATTAAAGAAATTCAAATAGCTAGTAAAAAAATCTTTAATATTTTAGGTATTAGTGGTTTTGCTCGTATTGATTTTTTATATGATGAGGAAAATAAAGAACTTTACTTTAATGAAGTTAATACTATTCCTGGTTTTACAGATATTAGTATGTTTCCCTTATTATTTAAGGAACAAAAGTTAGATTTTTCTGAATTAATTACTAAAATTATTAAATGTAAACTAAAATAGCAAGGTTTAACCTTGCTTTTTACAATAGTTATCTAAAACTTCTTCTTTATAGTTAATTATCTTACCACTTGGTAATAATAAAATGCGATTAATGCCAATATTTTCAATAAAGTTTTTATTGTGACTAACTAATATTATTGTTCCGTCATATTCTTTAAAGTTTTTAGCAATAAGCGTTTGGGTTATAGGGTCTAAATGATTAGTTGGTTCATCTAATAAAAGTAAATTGGCTTTTGTTAAAATGATTTTAGCTAAATTTATACGAGCTCTTTCACCTGGTGATAAATATTTTACTTTATGATTAAATTCAAGATTGGTAAATAAGAAATCGCCTAATGCTTGATATATTTCACGTTCTTTATATAATGGTGAAGCCATATTTTCTAAAACGGTTTTTTCAAGATCTAAATTTTCTTGTTCTTGGGCATAATATGCGATCTTCGTTTTACTACCAAATTTTATTATGCCATTTCGAGGTTTTAAATAATTCATAATTAATTTTAAAAGAGTTGATTTGCCGACTCCATTTTCACCAAGGATAAGAAAACGTTCTTTATTATTAATTGTAAATGACAAATTTTCGAATAGATTTTTATTATAACCAAAAGTTAAACATTCAACTTGTAAAGGAATTTTAGAACCTTCATTAACAGGGTTTAAATGCATATTAACATGTTTAGCTGTTTTTGGTGGTTCTATCATTTCTTTTTCTTTTTTAGCTAATAGTTTTTCACGACTTTCAGCAATTCTTTTTCTTTTACCACTTGAATTAGAATATAATAAAACGAAATCCTTTAATTTTTTTATTTCTCTTTCTTGATTTTTAATTAGTTTTTCAGTATTTTTTAAGACTTCTTCACTCTTTTTTAGATAATCGTTGTAATTTCCTTTATAAACTTCAATTTTTTTAGTTGTTTTATCGATATGCATAATATGATCAACTATTTCATTTAAAAATTCGATATCGTGAGATATTATTAAAACAGTTCCTTCATAATTCTTTAAGAAATTAGTAACATAATTCTTAGTTTCAACATCTAAGTGATTTGTTGGTTCATCTAAAAGTAAAATATTGGCTTTAGAATATAATAAAGCTGCAAATGCGACTTTAGATTTTTGACCACCACTCAAATTATGCATTTTTGATTCTAATAATTTATCGTCTATTTGCATATTTAAAATGATATCAAACAAAGTGTTTTCAGCATTATATTGATCATAATAATCCAAAAGAGATTCTAATTTACCGATTTTTTTTAATTTTTTACTAGAATCTTTATCATTTAAAGATATTTCTTCATATAAATTACTTATTTCATTTTTAATTTTTGATATAGGGCGAGCATTTAAAAGATAATCTAATACTGAGATATCATCATTTATTTCTATTGTTTGAGGTAAATACCCAATCATACCATCTAATGTTATTGATCCACTATCTAATTCAATTTCTTTAAGTAAAACTTTAAACAAAGTTGTTTTTCCACAACCGTTTAAACCAACAATACCTACTTTAGAATTATTAGGAATGATAAAATTAGCATCTTCATATATTGTATTTAAACCGAATTTTAAATTTAAATTTTTGCCAATCATTTTAAATCACCTTTTTTATTATATAAATAAAAGAGAATTTATTCAATTCCCTTTTTTAACATTGCACGTTTACGATCATTTGCATTTAATATTTTTTTACGCATTCTTAATGATTGAGGAGTTATTTCTACTAATTCATCAAACGCAATATAATCTAAAGCATATTCTAAAGTTATTGGTCTTGGTCTTTTTAGAACTACAGTATGATCTTTACTTGCACTACGTGTATTAGTTAATTGTTTACCTTTGACAACGTTTACAGTTATATCATCTTCATGATTGTGTTCACCAACGATCATTCCTTCATATACTTCAGCTCCTGGTTCAATAAACATAACACCACGATCTTCTAATTGACCTAAAGCGTAAGCAGTAGCTTTTCCATTTTCCATAGAAACAAGTACACCTTGTTTTCTTTCAGCAATTTGAATATTTTCATATGGACGATATTCTTTAAAGCTATGGTTCATAATTCCATAACCCTTAGTTAAAGTCATAAAGCTTGTTGAAAAACCAATTAATCCTCTTGAAGGAATTGTATATAGTAATCTTACTTGATTATTAACGTTAGACATATTTTCTAAAGTTGCCCCACGGTTAGCTAAAGCATCAATAATAGTTCCTACAACGTCTTCAAAAACCTCGATTTGTAATTCTTCATATGGTTCATATTTTACACCATCTATTTCTTTTAAAATTACAACTGGTTTTGATACTTGTAATTCATAGCCTTCACGACGCATATTTTCAATTAAAATTCCAAGGTGTAACTCACCTCTACCAGAAACAACCCATGATTCAGAATCACCCTCTGCAACTTTTAAAGAGACATCTCTTTCAGTTTCTTTAAATAGACGATCTGAGATTTTTCTTGCTGTTAAAAATTTACCTTCACGACCAGCAAATGGACTTGAATTTACAGAGAAAGTCATTTGTAATGTTGGTTCATCAATTCTTAAAATTGGTAAAGCTTCTTCTTTGCCGATTTCGCAAACTGTTTCACCAACACTAATGTCTGGTAGCCCCGCTACAGCAACTATATCTCCGGCATCAGCTTCATTGATTTCAATACGTTTTAAGCCTAAAAAACCAAATAATTTTTGAACTCTAAATTGCTTAATACTACCATCTAATCTAACACATGATACCATTTCATTTACTTTAATTTTACCTCTTTTAACAAGACCAATTCCAATACGACCAACGTAATCATTGTAGTCAAGTAATGCAGGTTGAAATTGTAAACTTCCTTCTTCATTAGTATCAGGTGATGGAATATGTTCTAAAACAGCATCTAAGATAGGTTCCATTGTTTTTTCTTGTGTAGATGGATCTGGATCTAAACTAGATGTTCCAGCTATTCCTGAAGCATAAATAACAGGAAATTCAAGTTGTTCTAATGAAGCACCTAAATCAATAAATAGATCCATAACTTCATCAACTACTTGTTTTGGACGAGCAGCAGGTTTATCAATTTTATTTACAACTAAAATTGGTGTAACTCCCGCTTCTAAGGCTTTCTTCAAAACAAATCTTGTTTGAGGCATTGGTCCTTCATAAGCATCAACAACTAATAAAACGCCATTAACCATATTCATAATACGTTCTACTTCGCCACCAAAGTCAGCATGACCTGGTGTATCTAAAATGTTTATACGATATCCCTTATAGTCTATAGCTGTTGTTTTAGCTAAGATAGTAATTCCTCTTTCTCTTTCAATAGCATTTGAATCCATTACACATTCTACTACTTCTTCATTTTCTCTGAAAGTTCCTGAAGCTTGTAATAGTTTATCTACTAATGTAGTTTTACCATGATCGACGTGTGCAATTATTGCAATGTTTTTAATATTACGCATAATATCCCCTCTTCTGACTTGAAGATTATAACACTATCTTTAAATTATGTAAATAGTTTTTAATTAAAAAAGCAAGCATTTCGCTTGCTAAATAACCTTGTGCGTTTGCATTTTTTTGTTTTTTACTTTATTCCGTTCTTAATTTTTCTGGAACATATTGTTTGGTATATGCCACTCTATATCTATCAAGCGTGTTGTAGGCACTTGTAGATAAAGTTTGACCCAAATCAATCATTCGTGTTTTTTCTGAAACTTCTAAAATTCGTTCAGAATTTTCTTCCCACCAACTTGGCATTAAAATATAATAATTGCCAACTGTTAATAATGGTGAGTCATCAAGTAAAGTGTAACTTTGCTTGTCGTAATTCAAACCACCGTACTGCATAAAATCTATTTTCTCATTAACTTTTATGCTTCCCTTAATGTTTTCAATTACTGTAATCTCGTATATTGTGTATGGCGTATATACTATTTTTGTTTCGTTGTCCTTCACAATTTCAATCGGATGCTTATACACGGTATCTTTTACTCGATCAATGCGAGCAACAATCACGTTTTCACTAATACCTATAGCTTTCTCCGGCGTTGAAGTATCATACATATATGCAGCATGTGAATAATAGATTGGTAAATCTTTATCAGTTTTATTGTTATTATATAAAATTACTCCAGATAAAGAAAGTAGTATTACTGAAACTCCTATTATAATATTCTTTCTCATATTTACCTCCAATTAATACTTGTTGTTATACATATAATTGTAATTTAACTTATCCTGTGCGTGAAGGACGTTGTTTGAAGTGCTTCCGTTAGCATATGGATACATGATAACAGCAGTTCCATTATCATCATTATCTGATAAGCCTAACAAATGTCCAATCTCATGTGCGCAAAGAATAGACCTTTGTAAATCAGTTATTTTAGCCATTTCTGTTTTACTAAATAAAACAGTAGATTCATCTGAATGACCAGGCCCATATTGGGTAGTTATTGCTACTAAATTATTTGGAATAGTGTTACCTTCACTTATAGTAACATCATTTACCGTGAAAAGTGTATCTTTGCGGATTACTCCACTTTTATAACTATTCCACAAATTAACAGCAGTATTCCAATTACTTATATAAGTTATGCTGCCACTCCAATCCATATGTTTTCCATCATCAACACTCCAAGCCGTTAACACATGATAAGTGCTTCGTTGTGCGGCTGCGGTTACAAATGTTGGAATAATTATTAAAATTGCAAAAATCATAATAATTATCTTTTTTTTCATTTACTCCCTTACTACTCCCATTTATATTAAACCAAAATTATTACTTGCCTCCCTTCAATTTTGGATTAATAACTAATTAAATCATTGAATCTCCATTGCAAATGAATATTTATAAATACCATTTGCATTAGATGTCACTAGTTCAAATACATATTTACCTTTTAGATTTGGTACTTCAAAACTATAATCTTTAAATTCTATATCTGAACATATTTTTTTATTATTTTCTATATCGTAAATGTTAATTTCTTCTATTTTATACTTTGAACTACTTAAAGCTAATATATCTTTCACATAAACATTTAATGAGCTAGTATAATTTACATTATACATATTGACAAGTGATGTTCCACTAGTAATAGCTTGCTTTTCACCATTTTTTATTTCATATGAACTCAAAGTCGCTTTTACTCGATTATGACCATCAATTATCCAAACATCTTCTGGTTTTAAGTCTTTAATACTAACTTTCCAAGTTATAAGCCATAAGCCAAACTCTACTTTTTTATCATAATATAATGGATCTGTTTCTTCAGCTGTTACTTCTCTTACTAATTTAGAACCTAAACCTAAATATGTATATTTATTGTCTTTTTTACTGACAAGAAACATAAAATCCGGTTTTTTGCCTTCTTTAATGTGATCATAATCTGATGCAAACATTAAAGTTGCTAAAGCTATTATCATAATTATTGATGATACTTTAATTGTTCTTTTAATTCGTTTAATTTTCTCATCTGAATAATTTACAACATCTATTATATTTTTATCGGTATGATCTTTTAATTCTTCTTCTTTTATTTTTTCTCCACTTAAGATTTCATTTATTGAAACATCTAAAGTTTTACTTAATGGTTCTAATATTGATAAGTCTGGTAGACATCTTCCATTTTCCCATTTAGATATTGCTTTATCTGTTAAATGTAATTTTTGTGCTAACTCTTCTTGTGTCATATTCTTTTCTTTACGGCAATATGCAATAAATTTTCCGATTTTTTCTTGATTCATTTTGTACCTACTTCTTTTCGAACAACTTCATTATAGCACTTTCTGTCTCATTCCGTACTATACTTGCAGTATACTTTTCTGTTTGTTAAGTTTATTAACAATTTAATTAACGAAAAAAGAGCTTTTGGCCCTTTATTTTCATCATTTATCATATTTTATTAATAATTTAAAAGTTTTCGATTAATTTTATTTTAATTGGTTACTGAGCAAGAAACTTTTGTTTGATTACCAGCTACGTCTTGAAGAATAACACTCGCTTTAGAAACTTTTTCTTTTGTTTGATAAACTGTTGTTGCTAAAAAGCCACTTTCTTTATCATCAATTATATAATTTACAGCAGATATACCACTTTCATCTTCACCAATAACATTAAATTCATATACGCCATTATTATTTTTTACGGCACATGTACCGGTTGGAGCAATATTATCGATATTATCAACAACTATACTTTTATTAATTTTATTATTATAAATATCCACTACTACAAAAGTATAAACACCATTTTTAGTAACTTCATAAGACGCGGTTGAGAAAGGATTTTCAGCACCATCTGGTAAAATAATCTTACTAAATCCGTTACCTGTTACGTTTAAGGTAATAATTGATTTGTTTGTTGTTGAACCTTTATCATCTTGACTTATTGATATATCTAAATTAGCTATTTCTTTTACTACATGAACTATTCTATCAATAGAATATGTTTTACCTTGGGAATTTTTTACAGTATATGTTATTTTATTTGTTCCAGCTTTGGTTGTATCAACATTACCAGAAACTTCTACATCATTACTGATTTTCCCATCTTTATAGTCATATGCTGAATAACCAGGTTCAACATATTCACTATTAATAGCTAAATACATTTCTTTTTCACCTTTTAAAGTGATTGTTGGTTCATCTTTATTAATAATTCCACTTTGAGTAATATTAATATCAATATCAGAAACAATTACGATTCTTTTTACAACTGTTTTTTGTTTACCATTCTTTTTTATTACATAATTAATTGTATAAGCTCCAGGTTCATTTATTACTGTTCCTACTTTCTCTACAGTTATATCATTATCTATTTGTTCATAGCCTTCATCAAAATACATAGCATTTTTGTTTGCTAAAACAACAGCTGATCCCTTTAATTTTATATATTTTTCACTGTTTTTTAGAATAGTACTTTTATAATCTACACATTTTAAATAAGCTTTATACTCTAATCGACCATTTACATTTGTGATAATTACGCCGCTTGCTTTACTACATACTTCAGCACCATCAGTAATATTTAAAGCTTCTAAATTCATAAAATCTTGAATTTTAACTTCAATATTTTGGGTTTCTACTTTTTCTTTTGCAATTCTGACCATTTCTTTTTCTAGTTTTTCATAATCAGTTTTATTAGACAATATTACCACTACAATTATTACTGATAATATAATTATTACTAATGCAATAATTAAGCTTATAACTTTTATTTTCTTCTTATCATCATCCATGATATCACCATCCTAATTATACTAAAAAAAGACTTTTGTTACAAGTCTTTATATTTTTTTGTAATAGCATTAACGTGACCTTTATACTCTTTAAGCCATCTTTGATAACTAATTGAAGATGGTTGATATGAAAAATAGTCAAAACGATTTTTACTTTTAATGTTAATCGCGATTATAAAATTGTAAACATTATAATTTAAATCTTGATAAACGCATAAAATCCTATTCATGTTACGATTATTATAATTATATTTAATAATCATTTGAATACTTTTTTCTTCGTCACGAGCTATGTCAAAAGTTGTGAATAATTGTTGATTCATTTCTTCTTTTAATTCTTGACACCCCTTTAATTGGGAAGAATCATATAAATTATAAAATTTAACATTAGTAGCAACACCATAACCAATATTTTTTAAAAAGAGAGAAATTTTTAATTCATTAATTTCATCAGCATTTTCTCCTTCAAGAGTTAAAAAATATTGTTTTTTATCTATTTTTATTAAAGGATCAGCCTTACTTAAAATTAAATAAGGTTGATGCTTTTCACGATTTTCATTTTTTAAACGCATATTTAAAGTATAAATAGTTGCTAATACCGGAATTAAAATAACAAATAAAGGATATAAAAAATTATTCCAAAGAGTAGAAAGTTCCATTAAATTATCTCCTTTAAGATATAATCCATGGTTATTTTAATATCTTCAAACACATTAATATGATCTAACTCTTCTCTTGTAAACCAACGATAATTTTTGATTTCATCATCAGTTTCAACTTTTGTCCTTCTAATTGGTTTAGCAGCATAAATTATATCTATGTGAACATCTCCATTAGAACCACGATTCTTTTGAATACCTAAAGGCCTTATTAAATCATTTTCTCGGGGAAAACGTTCACCTAATAATTCAATATGATATCCTGTTTCTTCATAAACTTCACGCATGGCTGTTTCTTCAGGAAATTCATCATTCTCGATATGACCACCTGGTTGCACCCATTTTTTAAATTGGCTATGAAACACCAATAAAATTTTTTTAGTCATTGGATCTACTACAAAAGCTGATGAGCAAAAATGTCTCATGTACATCACCAATTTTATTATACTATTTTTTTTTATTTTAGCCAAAAACAAATAGTAAAAAAATGTAAACTATTCTAGTATTTCCTTACCACAATGATTTTTATTTTTGGGGTATACTTTTATTTTATCTTCTTCATCAAGGGTTGCGAGTAATATATTCGTTAAATCATAGTCTTTGATTTGGCTCATTAACCATTCTTCATTTTTACCCATATTAGATAAGTTTTTTTTCATGATTTTGCCATCAATTATAACATTAGCACACAAACCTCTTTGTTTTCTTTCAATTTTTAAATCTTCTAAGGTTACAGGGCGATATTTTTCTTTAGGTAATATACTTAAATTACCGTTTCCTTCCATAAAAGCATATTCAATTTCAGAAACATCAAAGTAGCCATTAACACGACATTGTTGTAATAAATCATTCATATCAAATTTTACTTTTTTTAAGCCTTCTATTAATATTTCACCTTTTTCAATTAACATAGTTGGCGTTGACATAAAGTATCTTCTTAACCAAATACTTTTCATAGTTATAATAGAAATTATATAAGCAACTATTCCAAATATAAAAACTGCTAATATTCCATTTATTGTTTGCGAATCTAAATTAATAGTCATTTCCGCAGCAAAATTACCTATTGATATTCCTATTACATAATCAAATAAACTTAATTGGGATACTTGCTTTTTACCAAGCATTTTAGTTACTAAAAAAAGGGTTGCTAACGATAATACACTTCGATAAGTAACATCCCATAATTCATTAAAATTTATATCCATTTTATCACCAATATTATTATTGACACACTTAAAATTTTTATGCTTAGAATCGATAATTTTCTAACATAATGCCTGTCCCGTCAGCTACACAAGTTAAAGGAGAATCTGATAAACGAACAGGTACTTTTAATTCCTCACTTAATAATTCTGGTAATCCCATTATTAAAGAACCACCACCGGTTAAGACTATCCCACTATTTATGATATCGCTTGATAATTCAGGTGGCGTCTGCTCTAAAACATGTTTAACAGCACTAACAATTTGCATAGCACTTTCACTTAATGCTCCTCTTATTTCATTAGCTGTTACGATTATAGTTAAAGGCAAACCGGTTACAAGATCTCTTCCTTTAACCGTCATTTTTTCCTTGGATTGTAAATCATACACGGAACCAATTTTCTTTTTAATTTCTTCTGCTGATGTTTCACCAATTAAAAGATTGTATTTATTTTTTATATATTTTATTATTTCAGTATCAAAAGCATTACCAGCTATTTTAATTGATTCACTGACAACTATATCACCTAAAGATAAAACTGCAATATCGGTTGTGCCACCACCAATATCAATCACCATATTTCCACATGATTCAGCGATATCAAGGCCGGCTCCTAAAGCTGCTACTTTGGGTTCTTCTTCAACTATAACTTTTCGTGCTCCCATTTTTTCAGCCGCTTCCCGAATGGCATTTTTTTCAACTTGAGTTACGTTAGATGGACAACAAATTAGAATTTGGGGTTTTAAAAATAGATTTTTAACTTTAATTTTTTTAATTAAATATTCTAACAACATTTCTGTTGCTTGAAAATCAGCAATAACGCCATCTTTTAAAGGTCTTATAGCCTTTATTTTACCTGGTGTACGACCAAGCATCCTTTTGGCATCATTGCCAACAGCAAGAATTTCTTTAGTTTCATCATCAATTGCTAAAACTGAGGGTTCATTCAAGACTATTCCCTCACCTTTTTTATAAATTAAAATATTTGCTGTTCCTAAATCAATACCAATATCTTTTGAAAACATATTATAGCCTCACGTTCAATATTAGTATTTACTTTTTTTATTTTTTAATACTTGATACTTCATTTTTGTAGCATTTCCTCCATTTATATGGCGAACTTCTTTATGTTCCGAAAATATATTTTGAACTCTTGCATATAATGTTTTATCGATTTTTTTTAATTTTGTTGTTAAATCATTGTGAATAGTTGATTTAGATAATTTGTATTTTTTAGCAAGATCTCTTATTGTTTTTTTGGTTTCGATAATATAACTTGCTTCTTTTAATACTCTTTCTTTTATTAAATTCAATTTAATCCCCTCAAGAAATTATATTAAATTTAATTTTAAAAATGAAAAAAACCTGTAAACAGGTTATATTTCTTTAATACTTTTATCATAATATTTTTCTGGATTAACATTTTTATTATTTATTGTTAATTCAAATAACATCAAATTACCTTCTTTGATATTATTTTTGGTGCTTTCACCTATTTTTGTTCCTTGTTTAATAGTATCTCCTTTTTTTACTGTTATTTTATCTAATATTTGATATAAACTAACAATATTGTTATCATGAGATATTTTTAAATAATTTCCTAGTAAATCATTTTTACCAACTTCAGTAACAGTTCCGTCTAAAATAGCATAAACGTCAAATTTTTGATCGGCCTGATAAAGAACTCCGACATTTTGCATATAAGTATTATCAGTTACTATAATAGATTTTTCTTGATTTTTTTCATCTTCATAGTAATCGATCGCAATTGTAACTTTCGAGTCTTTATAAGGTCTTATTAAATTCATAGTTGTTGCGGTTACGGGAACATCTGTTGATAATGATGGAACAACTGTGTATTGATAACTTCTTTCGATATCACTAGGATTTTCATAATTATCAATACTTTTTATTGCTACTACTGTACCTATTACTACTAATAACATACAAAGAGCCACTATTCTATATTTTTTTGGCATATTTTCACCTCATTTAAATTTTGGTCAAAATATGCTTTTTTATACTACTTTTTTTTAATTTCTACATCTTGGTAATAGTGTTTTATTATTTCTTGGTAAGAATATCCTTCTTTAGCCATACCATTTGCCCCGTATTGGCTCATTCCAACACCATGACCATATCCTTTGGTTTCAATAGTAACACTGTCTCCAACACGATTAATTGTAAAATAATTAGAACGCAAACTAAGTAATTGCTGAACTTGAGTTCCCGTATATTGTTTACCATTTATTTTAATTTCTTTTACACGACCAGTAGATGTTACTTTAGTTTTTTGAATATTTAAATTTTCATTATATTCAAGATTTAAAAGGGTATAAAATTTCTTTAATGTGTAAGTATATTTTTCTTTAAAAACAGGGGATGCGGCTTCATCCCACGTCGAAACAACACTTCTTAAATATGGTAATTTATGAGGAAATATTTCTTCAGAGTTTTCGGTCATGCCAACGCTTGTTGAAAAAAACATTGCATCGATTACATCATCATTATAGAATACATATTCATGGGCTGTTTCTTTAACAATATTTTTTAACTTGTTAATATTTTTATTATATGATGAGCCCCAAGCTTCTTTTAAGGTCTCTTCATCTAAATAAACTTGATTAGTAACACTGTCAACAACATCATAATCTTTTTTAGAATCAATTCTTTTAAAAGCGTAACTTCGGGCTACTACTGCTTGGGCTTTAAGAGCTTCTTCTTCAAAGCTTATGGGCATTTCGCCTGCTAATACTCCTACAACATAATCTTCTAGATCTATAGTCAAAATTCGATCTTTTTTTAATTGTTTAACTCTTATCTTGTACTCTTCATATTGAACTTCAGGCTCTTTTACTTGTTCTTCACTATAATAATAGTTTATTGTTAAGGGTATTAAAAGAATTAATAATAGCATGATCACGATTTTTTTAAACATGATTCCTCCTATATTCGAGATATGGTATAGAAATCCCAAAAGAAATTAGTAATTATGTAAGTAATTATAATGCTAATCAATAAGTATAATATGCGCGCCTGCATTACTTTATTCTTTTTAAAAAATTTATTAATATCTATTG
>OIYS01000428.1_pt1 | contig 29977 bp, 25 predicted proteins | sample 1588271 | NCBI WGS metagenome assembly OIYS01 (sample SAMN03283286) | human gut metagenome | biome: human-associated habitat; material: feces | host: Homo sapiens | place: Peru | collected 2012
AGGGCAATGTGGAGATCAAGGCCATCTTTGAGGAGGACGCCCCTCCCGCACCTGACGAGTACACCGTCACCTTTGACGGCAATGGCGGAACGCCCTCTGCCGGCAGCATGACCACCACCGGCGGGAAGCTCTCGTCCCTGCCCGGCGCCTCTCGCAGCGGCTATCGCTTCGAAGGCTGGTACACCGAGAAGCGCGGCGGCACGAAGGTCACAACGGAGACTTTGTTCTCCGGCGATACCACCGTGTATGCCAGATGGCACGCGGTCAAAAACACCGGCAGCACCGGCACCGGCTCCAGCGACAAAACCGACACGAAGCCGCTGGAATCCCCGCGAACCGGCGACAGCAGTCTGTTGGGCGTGTGGGGCATCTCACTCTGCGCTTCTCTGACCGGATGCCTGACGCTGGCCGCATGGCAGCGCAGATGGCGCAGAGAAGAAGCGCCGGAACGCAGCGAAAAGTAAACAGTTTTCCCTTTAGGGGTGCGGGCTATCTGCCTGCACCCCTTTTTGCAGAACATTTCACCGACGCCTTGTGCTGCACGAAAAATTCGTATATAATGTATTTGGCATATGTTCCATGCGCCTGCATGGGAGCATCCGCAGCGGGGAGGTGAACGGTATGGCCTGCGACGAGACCTTATACCGCCAGTATCTGGCTGGCGACGACGCGGGGCTGGACGCCCTGATGAAGCAATACGGCGATCCACTGACCCTGTACATTGACGGTTATCTGCATGACGTTCACGAGGCGGAGGAGCTGATGCTGGACGTCTTTGCCTATCTGTTCACGAAAAAACCAAAGCTTCGGGACGGCGGCCTCAAGGCGTATCTGTACAAGACGGCGCGGCATATGGCGCTGCGCCGCAAAAGCAAGCGGAAGCTCCTGTTCAGCCTTGACGAGCTGGCCGACGCGCCGGATGGGAAGCTGCTGGTGGAGGAGGTCATCCGGACGGAGGAGCGCAACCGCATCCTGCATTTCTGTATGGACGAGATCAATCCGGATTATCGGGAAGCTCTCTATCTCACCTATTTCGAGGGTATGAGCTACGCGCAGGCGGCGGAGGTCACGGGAAGAACGGTGAAGCAGATCACCAACATGGTCTATCGGGGAAAAGAAAGCCTGCGCAAACTGCTGGAACGGGAGGGCGTTACAAATGCGGAGCCATGAGGAACGGATAGCGGAGACGAAGAGGCGGATCGCCGCAAGGAAAAAAGAGAAAAGATTGCGCTGTGGCCGGATCATCATGACGTCTGCCGCGGCGGCGTGTCTTGTGCTGCTGGTATGCGCCGCCCTCGCCATGCCGGATCTCACCGCGCAGATACCGGCAGGCGGTCATTCCGGCTTTGAAACGGCGGCCAGCATCTTTCGTGACAGCGCCGCTCTGGGATATATCGTCATCGGCCTGCTGGCTTTTCTTCTGGGCGTGTGCGTGACCGTTCTGTGCTTCCGCCTTCGGCAGATAGACAAGGAGGATACGCGGGATCAGGAAAGCGAGGGGTGGCATGGAGCTGATTGAAAACCTCCTGCAATTACTGGTCACCTGCGCCGGTGTCTGCCTTGCCGGGCTTGCCTATCGGAAAAGCGGCAGACAGGCGTATTTCCTGCTGCTCTGCTTCTACGGCTGCTTTGCACTGGGCGCGCTTTACTGGACGCTGTACCTGCTGCTGTTTTCCAGCACGCCGCAGGTGTTTTACGTATCGGAGTTCGGCTGGGTGGCCAGCGTCATCTTTCTGCATATTTTGCAGGCTACGCTGGCCGGCGGGGAGGAACGTGCTTTCCGCTGCCGCGCCGCATGGCTTGCGCCGCTGATCGGCGTGCCGCTGATGCTGTTTTACTGCACCTATGGGGACGTCCTCTCCAATCTGATCTGGTGCGGCATGATGATCGTCCTCTCCTACTGCGCACTCCGGGGGCTTGCCTACGCGAACGCGCAGACGGACGCGGCACGGCAACTGTGGTACTTCCATAGGGGGGTATTGTGCTTCGTGGCTGCGGAGTATCTGTTGTGGACGGTGGGCTGCTTCTGGCAGAATGATTCGCTGGCAAGCCCCGCTTTCTGGTGCGACATCCTGCTGACGCTTGCCATTTTCGGGCTGCTGCCCACTGTAAGAAAGGCGGTGGAGGCGTGACGTACATCGAAAATATCTTTCTCTGCATGGTGTCTCCGCTGCTGGTGGCCACGCTGTGTATGGGCAGGCGGCAGCTCCGCCTGTTCCTGTTCTGCATCGCCGGAATGGGCGTGTGTCTGCTTTCGGCCTACATTAATACCTTCCTTGCGGCGGTGTGTCAGGCGGACGCCCTTGCCGCCACGGTGGAGATCGCTCCCGTGGTGGAGGAGATTATGAAGCTGCTGCCGCTGGCCTTCTATCTGCTGGTGTTTGAGCCGGAGGAGGACAGGATCAAGCCCGCCGCCGTTACGGTCGCGCTGTCCTTTGCCACCTTTGAGAATATCTGCTATCTCATCCAAAACGGCGCCGACCGCTTTTCCTTTATCTTCTTCCGGGGCTTCGGCGCGGGCGCCATGCACGTGCTCTGCGGCCTGATCGTGGGCGGGGGACTGGCCTATGCATGGCAGCGGACGTGGCTGAAGATCGCCGGTATCTGCGGGCTGCTGGGCGCGGCCATTACGCTCCACGCCATCTACAACCTGCTTGTGGCCTACGGCAGCGCGGCGCAATATGTGGCCTATGCCCTGCCCGCGCTGCTGATGGTGGTGGGAAAGCTGTCTATGTTCCGTCTATCGCGGAAGGAATAACGAAAAATAAAGTGATACCGCAGGGCAAGAGCCCTGCGGTATCGTTTTTGTAAGAATAAAGTCCGCAGTATTGTGGAAAAAGCTGCCTGTGCACAGAACGCCTGCCGCAGCAGATACTACCAAGGAAAAATCTGCTTTGCCATGGGCGATCTGGCGAAGCGGCAGGGATGGGCGCAGTACATAGGAGGACGGAAGCCGGGCGGCTCGTTGATTCTCTGTATGTTTTTCCGTGTGAGGGAGGCGGTGTTCGCGTATCACGTTCTCGGCAGAACCGTTGTCAATTGAAGGTATCAATGCGCAAGCAGGCAGAAATGTATTGGACGCTTATGACATACAGAAGTCACGGATATAGGCAGGTTGTTGAATCGGCTATACCAGAAGCGAATGGTTTTTCCGGATATATGATATTTCTTCCTTTGTAAAAAAGAGCTGCTCCTTCAGTGCTTCGGTGTTTGTGATGGGCTGGGCGGACAGATAGCATTTGGCGGAGCGGAAGCGATATGTCGGTGTGACGGTGGTGCAGATGCCGATGTTCCGCCCCTGAATCAGATTGATGCGGCTGAAGCACATCAGCACCAGATCGCCGTGGATCAGGGGATTGGTAGCGTTGACCACCACGTTCGTTTCGCAGCAGGTGATCTCGCCGGTCATGAGATACTTGCAGCTTTTGTAGTCGTGGATGTCCTGCGGCTCCACATACAAGACCACATGTGCGTTGTCGTGCTGAATTTCCAAACAGCAGGGAACGATGGTATGCCGTTCTCCTACGTACAGGTACATATACAGGTAACGCTGCCGGAAAATGGTGGGCAGATTCTCGGACAGGATATCGCTCTGTGCAAATTGCTCCTCGCCGGGCAGCAGCATCTGCGGCGAGATGGACAGCGCGGCGGCGATCTCATAGATGGTAAATACATCAATGGCCACGCCGCCTTTTTCGTATTTCGAGACGCAGGCCAGGCTGCGATTCAGCCGTTGTGCCAGATCCTTCTGCGTCATGTTCTGCAGCTTGCGGAACGCATGGATCGCCGCGCCCAGCTTCTGGTAAAACTCCTGATATTCCATGGCACCTCACACTTTCCTAAAAAGAGAATTCTGCCTTATTTTTCCCGTGGTGCATTGCTTTATATTTTAAATTAGCAAACAGGGAAGGTAATGTCAACCGCCTGGTGAGATTTTCTCCAAAAAATTCAACTGGCAGTAGAGTTTTGTGCGTTTTGTGGACGACGTGCTTTGTGGTACATTTTTTTCAGGGTAAGCGCACTTACCAGAGAAAGAGAAAAGATACAAAAGGAGTTGGTTTACTGTGCAACAAGAAAGCAAGCGTTTCTCCGGGTATACCCAGGCCGTACTGGCTGCGGTGATCACCTTCACCTGCGGCATGAGCTATGGCGCGTACGGTATGCTCATCGTTCCTCTGGCCGAGCGTCTGGGGTGCAGCATTACCGCCGCCGGTGTTCCGGCCACTGTAGAGACCATCGCGGCATTCGCCGCCGGTATCCTGGGGGCGGGCGCATTGATCGAGAAGTGGAGCGCCCGGCGCTACATTCTCATCGGTTCCATCATTGCCTGCCTTTTCGTCACCGCGTATTCCTTCATGCCCTCTCTGTTCCTGCTGTGCGTATGGGAGGCCATCACGGGAGCGTCCATGGCCTTTGGCTATTCCACCGGTATGAGCGCCTTTATCAAGGAGTGGTTTGTGGAACGCCGTGAGACCGTTCTCGGTGCGGCCATTGCCTGCATCGGCCTTGGCGTAGGCGTTCTGCTGCTGCCCACGCTGGCTACCAACCGGGGCAGTTGGACGCTTCCCGTTATCCTGGCCATCATCATGATGGCGGCGGCGCTGATCCTGGGGCTGCTGGCCATGCGTTTGGCACCTATGAACCGGCTGCATCATCAGGAGAAGAACGACACAGAAAAGAAGTAAGGAGGTTCGATCCGCATGACATGGACTCCGTTATTAGCATTGGCCCTGTTGGCGTGGGTGTTTGCCTTGGGCGACCGCATTGCCAAAAAGACAAAAGGCCTGATCTCGTCGCTGGTGGTCGCCAGTGTCATCTATCTGATTGGCTTCATGACGGGCCTTCTGCCCGCTGATTCCATTGACAGCACCGGCATGACCGGCCTGATATACACCGTTGGCGTCGGCATGGTCATCACCAGCCTGGGCACATCTATTCGGGTAGGAGACTTCATTAAGGAGTGGAAAACGGTACTGATCGCGTTAGTGGGTCTGCTGGGCCTTGCGGCCATGAGCTTTTTGGTGGAACCGGCCCTTTTCGGAAAGGACTTTGCCCTGTCCGCCGCATGTCCCATTTCCGGCGGCGCGATCGCGGCCATCATCGCCCAGAGTGCTGCGCTGGATGCCGGACGAGAAGATTTGGCCGCCTTCGTTATGCTGCTGCTGGCCTTGCAGCAACTGGTGGGTATCCCCGTGGTATCTGCTATTCTGAAAAAGCGGTTTGCCCGGATGAGCGCCGCAGGGGCGTTTTCCACACCGCTTTCGGCGGCTGCGGCCGTGACGGCAGAACAAAAGCCCAAGAAGCTGCCGCTGGCTTGGTCCCCGGAAGGGGCTGGCAGCAACTTCTATCTGGCTAAGCTGGTGCTGGTGGCGGCGGTGGCCGGTGTGGTCGCCAGCTGGACGGAGATCCCCGGCTCTGATCCCACCAACTATATTCTCAACCCCAACATTGCCTATCTGCTGTTTGGCCTGATTTTTGCCCACTTCGGTTTTCTGGATCGCGACCTGACCGCCAAGACCCAGTCCTTCGGCCTGCTGATGCTGGCCACCTGTGCGCTGGTTCCGGCGTCGCTGAATATCAGTCTGCAGGAGTTCGTGTCTCTGCTGCTGCCCATTGTTGGCACACTGCTGCTGGGCGCTGTGGGCTTGGGACTGGGCGGATTGCTCTGCGGCAAAATTCTCAAGTGTGATGGATGGGTATCCTTTGCTCTGGGTATCTGCGCCATGGTGGGCTATCCGGCTACCCAGATCATCTCCGCCGAGATCGCAGAGGGTCTGGATGTAGCTCCGGAGCAGAAGAAGGCTGCGCTGGACTATCTGATGCCCAAAATGCTGATCTCCGGCTTTACCTCAGTGACCATCGCTTCCGTCATTTTTGCGTCTATCGTCAGTCAGTTTATTTTCAAGTGAGGAGGAAATAGGATATGTACGATTTGATTTTGAAGAACTGCCGCTTGATCCCCGATCTGACCGAGGGCTATGACCGCCCGCTGGGTAACGTTGTGCTGGACGGCCAAAAGATCCACGCCATCCTGACGCCGGACGAGCCTCTGCCTGAGGCCGCCGAAGTGGTGGATCTGGAGGGTAAGACCCTGCTGCCGGGCTTTATTGACCTGCATACGCACCTGTATTTCACCACGGAGGATCTTCCCCGTCTGGCGGCCACCAGCCCCATCCAGTCTACCTTCGACTGTGTGGAGAGTGCCCAGACCAAGCTGGCCTACGGCTACACGACGCTCCGTGACTGCGGCAGCGCCTACAATACCGCCTTGGCTACCCGAGACGCTGTTGAACGCGGCGTCATTCAGGGCCCTCGCATTCTGGCCGCCGGTAGATGCGTCACCCCCCCCACCACCGGCAACGATGCCTTCGGCCCGCTGTACTGCGAGTTTGACGATCCCTCTCAGGCACGGCAGATCGTCCGCAGAGAGGTCAGCTTGGGTGCGGACTTTATCAAGTACATGGCCACCGGCGCCGTACTGAACCCCGGCGGCGTTCCCGGTGCGGCTATCACCACCCGCAGTGAGCTGCAAGCGCTGGTGGACGCGGCACGGGAGCTGAATACCTATGTGGGCGCCCACTGCCATGGCAAGGAGGCCATCATCCTCTGCGCCGAGTGCGGTGTCAAGACCATCGAGCACGCCACATATATTGACCAGGAGTGCATCGACAAGATCCACGAGCTGGGCGACGCCTCTGCGGTCATTCCTACCTTTGCCATTGTGTACGAGGTCATGGAGGATCTGGTGCCGGGCATTACCCCCCGCGTTAAGAGTCTGATGCACGGCGTGGTGGACGGCATGCTGGCCGGCAACGCACTGGCCTATGCGCAGGGCGTTACCATGGGCTGGGGTACCGATATCGACCTGGAGGGCTTCAAGCTCTCTCCCTTCTTGGAGTTCAAGGCCCGCAGGGATATGGGCCTGACCAACCTGCAGATGCTCCGTCAGGCCACCATCGAGAGCGCCCGCATTGTTGGCCTGGATCACCTCTGCGGTACCATCAAAGCCGGTAAGGACGCCGATCTGATCGTGCTGGCCGGCAAGCCCGATGAAAGCTACGCAGATCTGACTACCAAGCCGGAGATGGTATTTGCCAGAGGAAAGCTGTTTCGCTGCTGAGCTTTTTTAAAAAGCAGCTTTTTAGAAACGGAAGCCATCGGTTCTGCCGTTGGTTTCCGTATCCAAGGGAAAAAGTCCTGTTTTCGAGAGAAAACAGGACTTTTTTTGAGCTGTTGGCCGGGAGCGTGTCCCTATTCAAGACTTTCAGCTGTTGCCGCAGATCGTCTCGTACAGCAATTGAAGGTCGTAAATGTCCACGCTGCCATCGTTGTTGAGGTCGGATACCAGATCAAAAGCGCTGGCGTCCTTGATCTTGCCAGTGTTTTCGCCGGTGGCAAGGTAGGTGTACAGACACTGCATGTCGCTGACGTCGATATCGCCCTGCGCGGTGGCATTGCCGTTGATGTCGCCCTGGCGGATAACGTTGGCCTTGATCTGCGTGCTGACGCCGCCGCTGGTGAAGGTCAGCGTATGCTGGCCGGAGCCGCCGGTGACTTGAACGTCATAATCATCCAATTGCAGCTCCTTGTCGCCGTATGTGGCGGTGACGTAGGGCGTGGTAAGCAGCTGGCCCTGGGAATTGACAATAACATACTCCGGCAGCTTTCCCACGTTGATGCCCTGCATCTTGTAGTTGTCCATGTACCATGCGGTCAGGCTGTTGCTGATGGCATAGCTTGCCGCGGCGGAACCCTTGTAGCAGCAGATGGTAATGCTGGGGCAGTTGGAAATGCAGGAAGCGCTGTAATATGTCGTTTTGAAGCTCGTTACCGTTTTGGGCACGAAAAGATTGACCAGATTCTGGCAGGAGGAAAAGGCGTAGCTGCCGATGGTCGTGGTGGAATCGCTGACGTTATAGTAGGGCCATGCTCTGCCGGCAGGGTAGTAGTGCAGCATCGTCTGATCCCGGCTATACAGCACGCCCCACTGATCCGCCATAAAGGCGGTGTTGCCCTTTGCCACGGCAAATTGCGCAAGGCTGGTGCAGTCACGAAATGCTCCCTCTTCCAAGGTAGTCGTACTCCGCCCCAAAGTAATGCCGCGGATGCTTTCACAACCGCTAAACGCTATTCGCCCAACTGTTGTTACAGTGTCAGGAATTACAACAACTCCATTTTGAACTGGAATATTGCCATCGAAAGAAAGTGTGTGGAGGGAACGGCACTCAAAAAAGCAATCTTCAGGAATTGATGTTAATGCATTACAATCTGGCAAATATATCTCCTCAAGATTAGTGCAACGCCTAAACGCTTGATAAGATATGTTTGTTCCATAAACTGTGATTCGCTTTAAGTTTTCCGGAAGTTCGTTATAATTGAACTCGTAGCCATCAAAGACAAAACCAATGCCTGACGTGCTTTCCGCGTTGCCGCCAAGGAACGGCAGCGTGATCTCCTCCAGCGAATTGCACTGGGCAAAGGCTTTAGCGCCGATGTTTTTCACGCTGGTAGGCACGGTGAGGGAGGTGAGGTTTACCGCGCCGTAGAAGGACTGGGTTCCCACGGTGTCGCAGGTGCCGGGAATGTCGTAGGTGGCGGCGGCGCGTCCGGCGGGGTAGGCGTACAGATACAGGCCGCACTTGTCAAACAGCACGCCGTCCTGATCGGCAAATTGCAGGTTGTTGGCATCCACGGTGATGGCGGTCAGGTTTTTGCAGCCCCGGAAAGCGGAGGGCTCGATGGCGGAGACGTATTTGCCGATGGAGACCGCGTTGACCCACGTGCAGTTGGCAAAGGCGTACTGGTTGACGCCGATGACGTTGTAGGTCTCGCCATTCTTCGTCACCGTGTCGGGAATGACGATGCTGCCGTTCTGGCCGCCGTCATAACCGGCGTTGTTGTCGTCGGTGGTGTTTTTGCCCACGGTGGCGGTCATGGCGGTGTTGTTCAACTGGAAATAGATGCCCTGCCCGTTGCGGTTATTGCTGTCCAGCGTGGAGAAGTCCGACACCGCACCGTCACGGCATACGGCTGGGTAGCCATTCCAGGTGGGAGATGTCCAACCGGTGGTGCCGCTGTGGTAGAAGATGGTGAAGTTAGAAGAATTGCCTGAAAACACGCCATTGCCGAAAGTGGCAGGCGCATTGCCGAGAAATTCCGCAGAGGTCAGATTACACCACCGAAACGCCCAATTGTTGATGGTGGTAACGCTGACTGGAATGACAATCTCCGTCAGACCGCTGCAATACTCAAACGCACATGTTTCGATAGAAGTAATGCTGTCGGGAATCACAATTTCCGTCAGATTGCGGCATTCATAAAACGCATAGTCACCAATGGTGGTGATGTTACCGGAAAACTGTACGGACTGGATGTCATTACGATAGAGGTAGAAAGGCCCGCCATTATTGCCGTTATAATCATACATCGTCCCAGTGCCGTAGACATGAAGCGTCCCCGCAGTGTCCAGTGCCCATTTGATATTGACACCGCAGTCGCCGTAGGCTTTACCACCATCGGCCACATCGTAGACCTTGGTAAAGGTGGCGGACACCACATGATCCCTGGCGGCCGTGAAGGTGTTGCCGCCGTCGGGAATGGCCACGCCATCCACCAGATAGCTTTCCACCGCGTAGCCCGGTGCGGGGATGGCGGTGATGGTGACGGTATCGCCCACCTTCGCCATGACGTTGTCGACCGCCACCGTGCCGTGCTCCGTGGCTGCCGTCGTAATGCGGCAGTAGTCGGCGAGGGACTGATCAAACTCCGGCGTCAGGCTGATAAGGGAGTCGTTATAGCTGCCGATGTTGATCTTCAGCCAGTCGGCCTGAGAACCGGCATAACGAACGGTTTTCAGACTGCTCATGCCGTTAAAGGCATACTGACCGATGGATTTAACGCTTTGGGGAATGTAGACAGAGGTGATGGAAGTGCAGCCGTCGAAGGCGTACTGACTGATGTCCGTCACCGTGTTAGGAATTACCAAATCCGTCAGAAGATCGTCGCCTACATAGAGAGCGTGGGCATAGTGGAGAGGATTGGCGCGTTCGCCGGCGAATGAGATATGCAACCATGCGTCGGGATCAGAGATGGTCACTCTGTTTAACTTGGTGCAACGATCAAATTCCCATATTCCAATAGAGGTGACCCCACAACCGATGACAATAGAGGTTAAATTTGAGCAATCCGCAAACGCATCTCCATCAATAGAAATGACACTGTCAGGAATTACGATTTCCGTCAGACTATCGCAGCCATAAAATGCACCATAGCCAATAAAGGTAACACCATCGGGAATCACAATTTCCTCCAAACGGTTACAAGCCTCAAACGCACTTTCGTGGATTTCAGTGATACCACATCCTAAGTCGATGTCAACTAGATTGGTACAGCCCCTGAAAACATTGCGTCCTACAGAGTTAACAGTATCAACGATAGTCACCGACTTGATATAGCTACGATAATTCCAAAGCGGGTTTTTCTCACAGGCGTAATCCCCCATCGGCCCGCTGCCGGTGACGGTCAGCGCACCGGTGCCGGTGTCCAGCGACCAGCTGACGTTTTCGCCCAGCGTACCGGTATAGACCGCGCCGGTGCTCAGGGGCGCGGCGTCCTGTGCGGACTCCTGCGGCACGGAAGCGTCAGCCTCCGTTTCTGCTTCAATGGGTTCCTGAACCTCTGCCGCCTGATGGGTGTCTGCCGCCGTATCGGGTGCGGCCGGCTCCTCCGCCAGCACCTGCACCGGCAGCAGCGTAACGGCCATCAGCAGGGCCAGAAATAGACTTGTCACGCGCTTTTTCATACTTACTCCCTCTTTCATGCAATTTTGATGCGTCCTGCAAAGAATACACAATATTTCAGTATCATTGTAGCACCAGAAGATTGATTGGGCAAGGAACAGCCATTCGCCATTTTGCACGAAATTGCAGTACAAAGCTTGTGGATGTTGCCGTTTGCCGCCGCTTACGGCAGGGTCAGATCCGGTTTGTCATCGATCATCCAGCCAAGGCGGCTGGTTTTTTGCAGGACAGCCTGCATCATATCCGATATGGCCGCCATCTGCTCCCGACAGACGGCGGCACTCTGTGTATCTCCCGCCTGGGCATACAGTGCCGCGCCGTTTTCCAGCATCTGCAAGTAGTCGGTATAGAGCGTTTTGTCATATGGTGCACAGCTGATAGCCAATTCCTGATACTGTATCATATTGGCCATATCGCCCTGACTGTACGCCGCCATGGCGCGAATGCGATACGCCGGGGCCACATAGCGGTTTAATTCCAGCACCCGTTGGGCGTACCCGTCTGCGACGGAGGTGTCACTCCGCATGGCCAGCGCTGTCAGCGCATCTGTGTAGCAGGGATCCAACGCCGCGGCCTTATCATAGCTTCCCACATAATAGAGCATCGTCACAGCGCCGAAATACAGGCTTCCCATTGCCAGGGCCGCCGCAATAGCGGCCAGAAAGCGGTGATCGCCGTGCTTCAGCTTGATCTCACGGCAGCTGCCATAGTCCAGCACGGCGGCAAAGATCAGCAGAATCGAGAGGTATTGCAGGCTGAAATCGAACAGCCCGTGCAGACAGATGACTGCCAGCAGCAGACGGCGGCGCAGGGTATTGTCCCTCCGGAACAGACTGCGGAAAACCGCCGCCGCGATCAGTAGCGCGGGAATCCACCCGGCGTCCAGCATCAGCTGGAGAAAATCGTTATGCACCGTCTGTACGGAATAGACGCCGGTCTGGAAGCTGCCCTGCATATAGGCATAGCTCCGGTATCCTAAACCGAAGGGATGCCGCAGGATCACCGGAAGGGCGTCCTGCGCATAGAGCAAGCGCCCCAGCAAAGTCGAGCTATGCAGCGATGTGGTCAGAAAACGTCCGATGGAACCGGCGCTGCCGCTGACCAGCACATAGACCACCGCTGCTGCGATTCCTGCCGGAAACAGGATCAGGGTGGTCAGCCGGACGGAGCGCTCCTTGACGAAGATGGCAATGACGATGACTGTCAGCGCTAAAAGCACGAACACAGCGCGGCTGCCGCTGAAGAAGATGCCTGCCAGCAGCACTGCCGCCAGCGCCAGGTGATACCAGCGACGCTGTCCACCCGTTGCCAGCACGATCAGCCCTAGCAGCAGAAACAGTGCATAAGTGTTGGGGTACTCGAAGAAACCTGCCTGCCGGCCGGCTACCAACAGATGGCCGTCCATCACCGGGAGATACGACAGCGGCAGACCCAGCAGCGTCATCACAGCGCCGGACCAGGGGAGAACCTCCAATGCCGCATCACGCTGCTCCGGCTCCTCTTGCAGAAACAGCAGAACGAACAGACCCAGCGGCAGGAATTTGAAGAACCCCGGCAGTGACATTCCCCTGTCCTGTGCCCAAAGGACAGTCAGCAGGTAGCACAGAGGCAGCGCCGCCATAGCGACGCCGGATAGACCGAGAGAAACGCGGAGCGTTTTACTCTGCCGCAGCTTATATACCAGCAGAACCAGCAGCAGGAGGGAAAGCAGACAGCATGTCCACTCGAAGAATCCGCCCAGCAGGAAGGGCATCACTGCCAGAATGCCTCCCAACCACCGAGAGGATATATGATTTGCTTTCATTTGTGCTCCTTTCAGTGGAGAGTAACGGTATAGCGCAAGAATCTCCTTACATATTTTACAAAACATCTTGCGATTTTACAATAGTAAAATCGGCGATTAGCGGCTGACGATATTTGCGCATTCTGCGGACAATGAATACCGCGGCACGCTTGCTGCTGGGAAATAATTAGAAAAGCTTTTCGCAGCTGCGAGGCGGTATTGAATTCCGGCGGTACGGTATTCGTGTCCATCGCAAGATTCTGATGGATGTAGAACATGTGGGACAGAACCGCTATCTCGCTGCTGCGGCTTTAGGATTGGGAACATGTGCGGCGGCCGCCTTTGATGATCCTCTGTGCAGTCGGTTGTTTGGACTGGATGGCGGGGAGGGATTCATCATCTATGCCGCTCCCGTGGGCAGCAGACGAAGGGCTGGAGTGCCGCGCTGTACCCCTCAAGCGTCTACGGACTGATGTGCGAAAAACAAGGCTGCCCAACATCTTGCCATTTTGAAAATAGTCTGCTATACTGCGGATAACTTTCCAAGTAAGGAGAAACTACTATGGCAGAGATCATTATGGCTTTTGCGCCCCTAGTGTTTCTGATCGCCTATGCCCTCAAGACCCGGAAGATGGCCGAGTCCATGATTCTGGCCACGCTGCTGGCTATGGTGCTGCTGCACCGGCAGCATTTTCTCACCGGCACTATCGACGCAATCTACGGTGCGCTGTCCAATTCCTCGTACCAGTTCGTGCTGTGCATCATCATCGGCTTCGGCGGCATGATTACACTGTTTCAGGAGTCCGGCGTGCTGATGGGCTTCCGCAACCTGCTGCTGAAGATCGCCACTGGCCCCAAGCGCACGCTGGCACTGGCGTGGCTCATGTCCGTCATCATGTTCGTGGACGAGTACCTCAACGCGCTGACGGTGACCTTCTCCATGCGGGAGATCACCGATAAGAACCGCATTCCGCGGGAGCATCTGGCCTTACAGGCCAATATCATGGCCTGCTGCCTGTGCATGACCATCCCCTTTTCCAGCTGGACGGCCTTCAGCGTGGGACTGGTATAGGAATACGGCCTGGGCTTTCAGGATTATCTGCGGGCCATCCCGTACATGTTCTATCCGCTGGCCATGATGCTGCTGTGTCTGCTGCTGGCGCTGGGCATATTCCCGAAGCTCGGTGTGCTGAAGCAGGCCTACCAGCGGGTACACAGCGGTGGCCCGGCTTTCGAGAAGGACGAAAAGGCCGAGAAGCTGGTGGATATCGACGATGTGGACGAGAGCAAGGTGTCCTCCGCATGGAACGCCATCGTGCCGCTGGCGGTACTGGTGGGCGGCACCATCCTGTTTGACAACGATCTGATCCACGGTATGGTGCTGGCCATCATCGCGCAGTTCCTGCTGTACACCATCCAGCGGATCATGACGGTGGGACAGTTTTTCGAGCATTTCTTCAATGGCGCCAAGGGCATGACCTCGCTGGCCATCGTGGTGTGCTTCGGCTTTATGCTCAGCGAGGCCAACCGTGAGCTGGGCCTGTTTGACATTCTCATCAACGGCATCGGCAGCACTGTGCCCGCGTTTCTGGTGCCGCCGCTGGCCTTTGTGCTGGTGGGGCTGACGGTATTCGCTGTGGGCGGCTGCTGGGTGGTCATGACCATCGCCGTTCCGGTGTTCGTGCCGCTGGCGCTGTCCATGGGCGTGGCGGCTCCTGTCATTATCGCCGCCGTCATGAGCGGTATCGCGCCGGGGTACAGCACCTGCTTCTATGCCGACGCGGTGTTCATGACCACCGCCGGAACCGGCGTGTCCAACATCACCGTCATCAAGTCCACGCTGCCCTACGCCATCGGCGTGGCGGCGCTTACCATCATCGGCTTTCTGCTGTGTGGGCTGGTGTGAATATAGCGGCCAAAATAGTAGTCACAAAAGGTAAAGAGCGCTTTTGTATATAAAGGTCGTCGCTCCGTTTGCCATTGGCTGAAAATGTAATCCAGTAGCACACCCGCAGACTTTTCCACACCGATAGAGGAAGCCATAATCAACTTGTAGTTCCCGGCACTGCCCTAGCGCTTGCCGGAGATATGACGGTAATAGGACGCTCTGGCCTTGTCGGAGCGGTAGATGTTGCGCTTGGCTGCACTCAGCGTGTCGCCGTAGACTTTCATCACCCTCCCAATCCAGTACTCCTCCGGCGCGTGGATGAACACGCGCATTGAGGGGACCATTGATTCCGTGGTGGAGGAGGCGGTGGGGTTCTGCCGCCGGAATATGAAGATCCGCACAATTATTGATCCTAGCACCGGTGCCCGAAGTGGCCGTACGGAGTATCCGGCGGAAGCCATTCGCGAGGCGATCCTGAATGCGTTGATCCATCGGGATTACAGTCATCCGCAGAGCCATGAAGGAATACGACTTACCGGAGCCGAAATTCGAGAACCGGCGTAATGAGTTTGCCGTGGCATTATTTAATGGTTCAGCTGCGACCGCTACGCCCATCGAGATCAAGCCGGAGAAAAAGAATCTGCTGGCCTTCTGTCAGACGCCGTGCACCCGCAGGGAGATTGCCGGTTACCTTGGGGGCAAGACGATGTTCTATGCCATGGGGCATTATGTGCAGCCTCTTTTGCAGGCAGAAAAGCTGGCAATGACATCGCCGGAACCCCCAAAGAGCAGCAAGCAGAAATTCTATACGGTCTGATGGCTGTCACGATAGAGTGATTCAAATCCGGGCGTCACCTCCAGCCAAAAACCTCGTAACCATACCGGTTACGAGGTTTTTCTTATGCTCAAAACTTCTGCTTTTCCTTATTTTTCTTTTAGCGGTGAAAAAGCTCCTGATTACCCGGGAGCCTTCGCTTTTATAGTATATACTTGGAGGATGGAGGAAAATCGCAAAGGTACTCATCATTGTGATAATGGGGGGGGTGCTATATCGCATTTCAGGACAGTTGCTCTTTGCTTTGTCGAAAAGCAAAGAACAGACCCCCGAAAATGACTCGGAGGCCTGTTCTTTTATAGAAGGTCGGATGGCTCAGTCGCGATCCAGCTCTTTCAGGGCGGTATATGCCACGTCGCAGCACTTGGCAATATCGCCAGAGGGGGTAAACTCTTCCGGACAATGGCTGCGGCCGTTTTTGCTGGGAGCAAAAAGCATACCCACATCCGTTACCTGAGAGATGAACATGGAATCATGTCCGGCGCCGCTGGGCAGCGTCTTCAGCGGCAGTCCGTTTTCACGCAGCCCCTGAGACAATGCGGCGGTGACCTTTTCGGACAGGTGGACGGGAGCCACTTCCATCAGGCCGATGGTCTCAGTCTGATAACCCTCTGCCTGCAACTGCGCCAGCAGCTTTTCCACCACGTCAAAAATGGTGTCGATGGATGCCTGGTGGGGAGAGCGGCACTCCACCGACATTTCCACCTTGCCGGGAACCACATTGGGTGCGCCCGGCTCCACGTGGAGGGAACCGCAGGTGGTCACGGTACCGTCATTCAGCTCCCGGGCCATTTCATCCACGAGACGCACGATCTTCATAGCCGCCACAACGGCGTCCAGACGCAGGTGCATGGGTGTCGTTCCGCCGTGGTCGGGTCGGCCTGTGAGAATAAGTTTCTTGGTGCGGATGCCCACAATGGTGTCCACGATGCCGACGGACAGGTTTTCGCTCTCCAGCACAGGACCCTGCTCGATGTGTGGCTCGATGAAATAGGCCCAGTTGGACTTATCGCGCTTTACCGCGGGCAGGTCATCCGGCGTGAGGCCGTAGCCCTTCATGACGTCATAGGCGGTGACGCCGTCGTTGTTGGTCAGCTGCTTCAGATAGTCCGTCTTCAGCAGGCCGGACAGCGCCTTGCCGCCCAGGATACCGGAGCCGAAGGAGTTCCCCTCCTCCTCCACAATGGCGATCACCTCAAAGGGGTGCCGCAGGGAGAGACCGTCCTCCTGCATCATCCGGGCCAGTTCCAGGCCGCAGATAATGCCCATAGCGCCGTCGTATTTGCCGCCATTGCGGACGGAATCCAGATGAGAGCCAACGGCAATGGCCGCCAATGTGCTGTCTGTACCCTCCTTCCGGCCGATCAGATTGCCCATGGGGTCGAGACGGACGGACAGTCCTGCCGCCTCAAGCTCTCGTTTCAGATATTCCTGAGCGGCTCGGTACTCGGTGGTGTAGGACAGGCGGGTAATGCCTGCGCCGGGCGTTGCGTTGAACTGCGCCAGTGCTTCGACCGTCTGCTCAATACGGGATCGATTTGCAAAAGCCATGGTATCACTTCCTTACTTGATGGGCCGCACCATCTTGCCGTGACCCGGCTGGCCCACGACTTCGCCGTTTTCGGCCACGACAGTGCCGCGCACCATGGTCAGCACAGGAGCACCCTTGATGGCAAAGCCGTTGAAGGGGCTGTGCTTCACCACGGAGTGGAACTTGGACGCATCGACGGTGTATTCCTTGTCCAGATCCACCAGCACCACATCGGCGTCGGCGCCCACCTGCAGCGTGCCCTTTTGGGGGAAGATGCGGAACAGCTTGGCAGGGTTTTCGCACATGACCTCCACCAGCTTCTGCATGGTGATCCGGCCCTTGTTGACACCCTCGGTCAGCATGACGGGCAGAGAGGTCTCCAGCCCCAGTGCACCGTTGCCGGCCTGCCAAATGTCGGCCCAGCCCTTTTCCTTGTTCTCCTTGGTGTGGCCGCCATGGTCGGAGCCGATGGTGTCGATTTTGCCCTCGGCCAGCTGCTGCCACAGGATTTCCGTCTGCGCCTTTTCGCGGGCAGGCGGGGCAAATTTCATATAGGGGCCGACTCTGGGGCCGTCCTCTTTGCACAGGGCCAGGTAGTGGGGGCCGGTCTCGCAGTGGACGTTGTGGCCTTCCGCCTTGGCCTGATGGATGATGTCCACCGCGCCGGGATTGCTGGCGTGGACGATGATCAGGCGGCACTCGGGGTCGCTGTTGAGATAGATGGCTCTGCGGACGGCCTCATTCTCCTGGAACTCGGAGCGGGAATCCAGATAGGCAGTGATATCCTTCCGGCCCGCGGCCTTCAGATGCTGTTCCTCAATATGGATCAGCGCGTCGTTCTCGGCATGGACGCCGATGGTGGAATCCATTTCCTTGATAGCCCGGAAGATCTCCAGCAGGGAGCCGTCATCCGCCACGTCGAACATACCGGGGACAGAGCCTGCCATCATAGCCTTGAAGCCGATGCAGCCGGCGTCGTTGATCTTGTACATCTCCTCAAGATTGCCGGGCACCGCGCCGCCATACAGGCCGTAGTCCACCACAAAGGCACTGCCGGCCCGCTCTTCCTTTTTCTTGAAGTTTTCCAGCGTAGTGGAGGGCGGCATGGACAGGGGCATCTCCAGCACGGTGGTGATGCCGCCCACGGCAGCGCTGCCGGAGTCCAGTTCGTATTTGCCCAGCTCCGGCTGGCCCATGTCGATGATGTGGACGTGCTCGTCCACCACGCCGGGCATCGCGTACTTACCGGCGCCGTCGATGACCTTGGCCGCGCCCTCGTCCAGCAGTTCCCTGCTGACCGCGGCGATCTTTTCGTCGCGGATGTAGAGGTTCCCTTCGATGATCTCCTGACTGGAAACGATCTTCGCATTTTTGATCAATACATCAAACATAGTACGTCTCCTTTTCTTGTTGATCTTTTCTGCGGAACAACCCGTGTTACAGGTTTGGCTCGGACATGTGCATGGACGTTATTTTCCAGCATCCATCCACTTTTCTTGCCGCGCCGCTGATCCGCAGCTGATAGTGATGCTGCTCTCCTTCGGCCAGCTCGCTGAAGTACTGCGCCGTTTTCATCAGCACCTTCCGCGCCGTCTGCACATCGCCCTCGCCTTCCGGGGAGAAGGCGCAGCCCGTCATGTCGCCGTACCAGCGCTGCAGTCTGTCCTTCTGCGGCACATCCCACACCAGGACGGCGGTGGTGATAAAGTCGCCGTAGTCGTCGCTGCAATGGATCCTGAGCTGGTCGAAATTGATGGTAAGCACACCCCAATAGCGCCAATCCAGTTCAATAAGGTGGCCGATATTTTCCCGGCCGATGAACTGCTCCACGCCGGAGGTGCCGTAATATACGGGGTCGTCCGCAACAAACAGCTTTTCCACGAACTGCGGGATCGCTGTGATATCCTTCTTGTGGTATCCGTCCTGAAAATCCTTCAGGAGCCGGACGATACTCTCACGAGATGAAATGTTCATTCAGACCTCCGTTGTGCCGCTTTCCTGCACCATAGCGGGATATCTTCTGCCCATGGCCTTGGCCAGGAAATAGTACAGCACCATACCAACGCCAATGGAAATCAGGAAGCCGTAATCTGTGCTGAACACAGCCGGGATCGTCGCCACAACATAGGTGATCATCGCGGCCACGTTAAAGCCCTTGGAGTAGTAATACTTGCTCCTGGTGGTCAGAAGGGCTTCCATGCTGTATCTGCCCTTTCTGAAGATGTAGTAGTCCACAACGATAACGCCCAGAATGGAGCCGCCGGTAGCGGACAGGAGCATCATGAAGTCAGCCAGATTGGCGATGTTCCAGGGCTGGAGCAGCAGGGAGGCCGCTGCAAACGCGCAGCAGGCGTAGGCAGGCTTGATCTTCTTGGGCGCCAGACCGACGATGACGGAAACGGCCGGATACAGCGTGGCGCTGGTGATGGTAGATACCTGTGCCACGAAAATGAACGCCTGGAAGCAGACGGCCAGAACGATGGACTTAGCGGAGGCCAGCTCGGTGATCAGGGACAGTGCATCAGCACCGTCGGAAGCCACCACGCAGACCGTGGCCAGCGTGCAGCACATGGTATAGCCCAGTACGCCCAGCAGCACCGACACGCCGCAGAACTTTCCGTTACGCTTGAGCCAGTTGCTGCCGATGGTCTTTTCGCTCATCTTGAAGTCCTTGGTGAAGTCGTTGAAGCCGATGGCAATGGCAGTATAGCCGCCGATGGTAACGCAGATGTTATAGATCCAGGGCTTATGGCCTTCGGTGCCGCCCATGGTCAGGGTGTCGGCAAAGTTGATGCCGTATTTCTTCAGCACTTCCACAAACAGGAATACGATCACGGCGACCATCAGAGGTGTGACGACTTTGGCGAACTTTTCGATGGTCTTGACGCCCTTGATGCAGATCCAGCAGGCCAGAGCGCCGTAGGCCCAGATGAAGATCATTCTGTGGTCAAAGCCGAACAGGATCTTGGTGATCTCGTTCAGCGCACCGCCGCCGTACCATGCGTTCAGGCCGAACCAGGCCAGGCCCGGCGCGATACGGATAATGCCCACCAGCTGGCCGCCCTTCGGGCCGAAGCTGGCATTGATGGTGGTTCCGAAGGGGGTGCCTGTCTTGATGCCGATATCGCCGATCACGGTGCAGATCAGGATCAGCGCGGTGATGCCCAGCGCAAACGTTACAATAAGCTCCCACACCGAATAGTAGGGTACCAGGTTGGGAATGGTCATGAAGCAGGTGATCATGACACCCAGACCAAACCAAATGAAGCCCATGCCCCACGGGGTCACTTTTCTTTCTTCCAGAGTTCTCGGCCGGAGCTCTTCGCAATATCGGTCGTTTTCAGGCTTTGGCGTAAAGTTATACATATGATCCATGGTGTGTTCCTTTCTCTCTTTTATTTCAGGAGCAGTCCGGCAAAACTTATTTCTCTTCCTTGCATTCATCCAGCCACGCCAGGACATTTTCCAGATTTGTCAGGGTGCAGAAGATGATGCTGGTCTTTACATATTCCTCGAAGAATTTCTGGTATTTATCGCTCAGCGCTGCGGTGCAGTCCGAGACCATCGTGCAGTGGAAGCCTCTGTCCGTCGCCTCGCGCATGGTGGAGTTGACGCAGCAATCGGTGGTCACACCGGTCACGATGACGTTTTTGATCCCGCGGACCAGCAGCAGCTTCTCCAGCATCGTGTCGGTAAAGGCGCCGGTGCCGGGCTTATCGATGACCAGCTCGCCTTCGATGGGATACAGCTCGGGGATCGTATCGAAGTTTTCCTCGCCCTCGATGAAGAATCTGCCCATGGGGCCCTTTTCACCGATCACGGCGCCGCGCCACTGGGAGTCCAGCAGCTTCAGCTCGGAGAGGTTGGAGAGATCCTTCTTCCATCCCTCTCTTGTATGTACGATGGTAAGCCCTTTGACCTCTCTTGCGGCCTTCAGCAGTTTCTGCATGTTGGGGATGATGGCCTTGATCCGGGAGATATCACAACCGGAATAGGCCATGATACCCTTATCGCTGCAGAATTCGTGCTGCATGTCGATCAGGATCAAGGCAGTGTTTTCGGGACGCAGATTACCTCCCAACGGCCAATTGTAGGGTTCCGCTTTCAGATACATTGTTTTGTCCTCCGATCTTAAAAATCATGTATGGTGTCGACTGGCGGCCTGCCATACCGTTTGCCAATTTGGGGATACAGTGGGTGTCATATGGGGAGAAGCTTTCCGCTTTCGGCAACGATCCTGCCCCGTTTGATCACATATTTTTTGTCCACCTGACTGAGGATCGCCTCTGCCGCTGTGGGCGCGTCCAGCACCACCAGATCGGCATAGCATCCCGGCGTTGTACCGTAGCCGCTGAGCAGCGCGGACTTTGCGGGGTTATAGGTGATCATGCAGTAAACCTGCTCCAGCTCCTTCTGGGTTCCCAGCTTGTGGATCTGGGCGGTGAGAAGGGCCTCCTCCAGCATGTCTCCATTTCCGAAGGGACGGAACGGGTCGCGGATGTTGTCGGAGCCGATGGATACATTGACCCCCAGCTCCAGCATTTCACGTACTCTGGTGGGGCCGCGCCGATCCATCGACGCCAGATAGATGTTGCAGGAGGTCTGCGTCGATACGCTGACGTCCGCCGCCTTGCACTCGTAAAGAGCCCGCTTGATCTCCGACTCCTGCATCCCGTGGGCCGACATGGCGGTAACATGTCCGCAGGTCACGCGACCCTGCATGCTTTCTTCGCGGGTCTTCTGAACGATATAGCGGAAACACTGAATGTCCGGGACGTCGTTTTCATCGCAATGTACATCAATGGGGAGGCTGTATTCCTTTGCCAGGGCAAAGATCCTGTCGATCTCCGGCTTGAAGTTGTAGTCATATTCAAGCCTGCCGGTGGTGGGATTCGGCTTGACATACTCCCAGCCGCCAATCACGTCGATGCCCTTGCTGGCAGCCAGCGTCCGCCATATGGCGTCATATTTTTCCTTGTACCAGAGCACGCGCTGTATGTCGATGTACGCGGCGAATTTTTCCCGCAGCAGATTGGTGGCTTTATAGGAAGCCCAGCCCCAGTTGTCGTTGACCAGGACATTCGTCTTGATGGCGGTGGTCCCGTTGACCACGCACTTTTTCAGGAGCCGGCTGCTGCGGGTCACAATATCCTCCATCGCATCTGCCTCGTCCATGTCCTTGAACCGGGCGGTCACGGCGTCCTCGCCATAACAGCCCTGCAGCATCGACGTCTTGGACAGCTCCGTCTCCAGATCCTCGCCTGTGCCGAGAAACGCCTTGTCGATGTGAATGTGTCCGTCAATAAAGGCCGGTGATACCAGACAGCCTTCGGCGTTGATGACCTGCTCCGCCTCTTCCGGGCTGATGGAGTCCTCCACGCTTGTGATCCTGCCGTCCTTTATCCCCATGTCCTGTCGCTGGTACGAGGGATATATGATCCCGTTCTTTATCAGCAGATCGTACTTTTTGCTGTGCATCCCCTATCGCTCCTTTCCGCTTGATGGAAGTTGCTGCCTAAGATTTTATACTGAACGTTCGTTAAGTCTGTGGTTTGATACTACCATCTGTTGTCGCATTTGTCAATAACTATTTTTGACTTCACAGAATTTTTGGTGAAGTTTCCTGTGATACATATATGAACGTTCGTTTGTTGACTTTCCTGTTATGGGTTGCTATAATAAAAGAAAAAAGATTGGATATGACATATGGCTAGAAAGAGTACGACCAGGGAAACGATCCTATCCGTATCCGCCGCCCGTTTCGCAAAATATGGCTTTGAGGGTACATCCCTAGCGGATATTTCCAACGAGGTAGGTATCCAGAAGTCCGCACTTTACGCGCACTTCTCAAACAAGAACCATCTGTTTTTGGAGGTATATGAGCAAGCGCATAAGGTTGCGGCAAATCAACTGTCAGAGATCTATTTTTCTCCGTCCTACAGCGATGAAGAAAAGCTCCGGCGGATTTTTTACGCCTCCTGTGGAAACGAATCCTCCAAGATTTTCAGAATGAGTGTGAATATCATTCCGGAGATCGAAGAAGAGGTATCACGGATCCTCCACGAATTTCAGGCAGGCACCGCCGCCATTACCAAGGATCTGTTCCGTCGGATTCAGGCGCGGGGCGGGATATCCGACCGTTCCATTGATGACATTTTTGATATCTATATCAACTTCATGAACGGCGTTCTGTTCCGGATCGTGGACTCCGCCGCCCCATATCCCTATCGGCTGGATCTGATCTGGCAGAGCTTCTGCGAATGGGCCGGTATGGAGAACACCTTGGGACAGTTTGAATGATTGATCCATGTCCGGGACGCACATAGCAAGATCCTTCCGAGATGCAGAAAAAGGCCTCCAGGTTTCGGAGGCCTTTGCTATTATCATATATACTTGGAAGGATGGGAGAATCGGAACAGGAAGCCACGAAAGTTCCGCGCGCACATAAAAATTTTACTTGCAAATCCGCTCGGGATATGGTAAACTTATCCAGAAATTTGTTATTTCCGTCGGCGTATGGCGATTCGCCTTCCGTCGGCCTTTTTTGGAGCAGGGGTTAGCGTTGGCTAACCCCTGCGGCAGAAACGCCCTCTCTGATCAGACCGCCGTATTCTCCGGCAGCCCCCTTCCCATGGAAGCCGCGCTGCCATTTTTATTCCAATATAGTTAGTCAATGCTAACCAAAATTCAAATACATCTCTTCGCTATTCCGTAAAGGAGGTGACGCCTGCCGCCCCGGCATACCCCACAGTATCCCGGCGCTATCATGAACAAAAAGAGAAAGGATTATTACCCCACATGAAGAAAAGACTGCTTTCCGTACTTCTGACCGTGGTCATGGTGCTCTCGCTGTTTCCCACAGCCGCCTTCGCCGTGACCGTGGACAACACCTATCAGCCCGGCACCTATACCGCCTCGGCCCCGGGCCGCGACGACGCGCCTGTTTCCGTGACGCTCACCCTCGAACAGCAGGATGACAAGGTCGTCATCTCTGACCTGCAGGCCGACGGCAGCACCCAGACGCCCCGATTCTGGGAAATTGTCGAGCAGTCCGAGCTGTTTGACAATATCAAGAAGGCCAACGGCACCGACGGTGTCGACGTGGTCTCCGGCGCGACCGGCGGTACTGCGTATCCCGCTGAAGGCGCTGCCCGCTCTGCCAACTATTACGCCGAAGACGCCGTCCTCAAGGAAGAGATCTATGAGAACAACGGCGCGACGCTCAAGAATACCGTCACTGACGAGCCTACCGACCGTGGCTTCTCCACCCAGCAGGGTTACGACAAGGTCATGGTCTCCACCGCGGTGGCCCGCTCCGTCATGGCCAGCGCGGACTTTGCCGCGACGCTCAACAGCAACATCGCCGGGATCAACGGCATTCTGGCGGCTTACGGCATCACCGGTATTGCGCTGCGCGAGTGGCAGCTTGATGGCAGCAGTGTTCTGCCCACCGGTGACGTCTGGACTACCGGCGATATCTCCGACTCCATTTTCGCCTCCGGCAACGGCACTGAGGATGATCCCTACCTCATCGCCACCGAGGATCAGCTTCGTGACTTTGCCGCTTCTCTCACTTCTAAGATCGACTACACCGGCAAGTACGTTGCGCTGGCCAATAGCATCAACGTCTCCTCCAAGGCGTGGACGCCTATCGGCGGCAGCGAGTACCTTTTCAACGGCACCTTTGACGGCCGCGGCTATGCCATCGACGGCATGACGCTCGGCGCCGAGGGCGAGCCCTTTGCCCTGAATAACGAAAACCTCTACATCGGTCTGTTCGGCGTGCTTGGCACCAACTCCGTCGTCAAAAACGTGAACCTGACCAATGTGGCCTTCTACACCACCTATGGCGCCACCGCCTATCTGGGCGGCATCGCTGGCGTCACCCAGGGTTCTACCACCGACGGCAACTTCACCGGCGCACTCATCGACTCCTGCTCCGTCTCCGGCACCTTCTACCTGAACAACACCGAGGGCAATCACTTTGTGGGCGGCCTTGTGGGCATGCAGTATAAGGGTGCTACCATCAACAGCCATGTCAGCATCCGCGCTACCGGCATCGTTGACGGCAGCGACCTTGCCGAAGTCGGCGGTCTCGTCGGTCTGAATAACCGCGGTCTCATCGCCAACTGCTGGACAGACAACGATCTGCTTTACGCCTCCGGCAACCGTGAAAACGGCAACGAGGGCATGGCCGTCGTCAGTAACCTTGTGGCCTGCAACGCCGGTGCGCTGGTCAACTGCTACGCTTCCGGCGATCTCACCACCCGCGAGTTCTCCACCTATGCCGGTATGGTCAGCGGCTGGGTCACTGGTATCGGCAAGTCCTACAACTGCTGGTACGACCTTGACAGCACCATGATCGACGGCGCAAGCACCGATAACCCTGTTACCATGAACCCCGTCGCGGCCATCGGCACCAAGGTGGCCTCCGGCGTTACCGAGGAGGGTGACGCCTACACCGGCGGCCTCGTGGACAAGATGACCGCCTACAACGCTGCCGGTTATGCCGCCATCGCTGCCGGTCTCAATGCCAGCTTCGCTGCTTTCCCCATTGACATCACCGCTTACGGCATCGATTCCACCGCGCTGAAGACCTGGACCTATGACGCGGAGAAGAACCTTGTCACCTTCGGCGACCAGTCGGCCAACGTCACCTACGTCCAGCCGGACTGCGAGAAGGTGGAAAAGCCTGAGCAGGCCATGCAGGACGGCGTCTGGTACGGCCGTGACAACAGCAAGACCGTTGTTGTGAAGATCACCGTGAAGGACAATGCCGTCACCAAGACCGAAGTCCTCTCCGGCGAAAGCTCCGGCGAGGCCTATGAGGCCGCTATCGACAAGGCAAAATATAAGGCCATCTACGGCGACTTCTCCCACTACGAGCAGGCTGATCCCTCCCGCTTCGGCGGCGGCTCCGGCACGGAAAGCGATCCCTATCGCATCGCGAACGAGAAGCAGCTGCGCTACCTTGCCGAGTCCATCAACGCGGACGTGGACTGGAGAGGCGTCTACTTCAAGCAGACTGCCAATATCAAGCTCACCGGCGGCGACTGGCTGCCCATCGGCTGGTCTCTCAACGGCGAAGTCAACGGCAAGAAGACCCTTATCTGCGCCTATCCCTTCCGCGGCAACTATGACGGCGGCGACCATACCATCACCGGCCTGACCATCGGCTCCGCCAAAGCTCCCGCCGACTGCATGACCACCGGGCTCTTTGGCCTTACCTCCGGTTCTCTCAGCACCAACGACCTGCCCACTGAGAACGATCAGGTCGTCCGCCTGAAGAACATCCACCTGCGTAATATCAAGGTGCATGTGGCCACCCGCTATGAGACCTTCGCCGGCGGCCTTGTGGGCAGCGGCCAGAACGGCATCTACATCGACAACTGCTCCGTCACCGGCGTTATCGACTCCACCACCACCGAGAGCTTCTGCCGCGTCGGCGGTCTGGCCGCCAGCGTTCTGCGCGGCGCTGTTACCAACTGCTGGACGGACGTGGACGTCTCCGGCGTTACCGACACCAACAATGTTTACGCCGGTGCGCTCTACGGCATGGATAACCGTGTCACCACCGTCAACTGCTACACCCTCGGCAATGTCACCGGTTTCTCCACCAATCCCAGCAAGGTCTATCTGGGCGGCCTCGCCGGTCAGGGCGGTGGTATCCACCTCAACTGCTACTCCGCCGGTGACGTCGTCTCCAAGCAGGTGACCGGCGACGTCGGTATCCTCAACGGACGTTCCGCCGGTATCTCCGTTCAGTACAACAGCTACTTCAACACTGATGCGCTTCTCAAGCCGGGCGATACTGTTATTACCCCCGCCAAGGCCGTCGGCACCATCACCCAAAACGCCACTGAGATCAACGTCGTTGGCAAGACGGCTGCCGAACTGAAGAGCAAGAGCTTTGCGGCACAGCTTAACAGCAACATCACCGCCGCCAACCTCAACGCGGCCATCGAAGAGATCCTCGATGCGCTCTCCGGTCAGGATGGCCGTGGCTTTACCCAGCAGAACTATTACGAGGGCAATAAGCTCCTCTCATGGACCGTGAAGGACAACACCGTCGTCTTTGGCTCCGAGTCCGCCGGCGGTTCTACCGGCGGTTCCACCGGTGGTTCTGCCAGCGGTTCCGGTAGCGGCTCTGCCAACGGTTCCACCGGCAAGGACGTGAAGTCCGGCAGCACCGGCGACGCGGGTATTGCCATGTACGTGGGCATGGGGCTGGTGGCTGCCATCACCTGCGGTGCGCTGGTGATCAGCAAGAAGCGGAAAGAAAACTGATCTGATTTTTCTCTCTATATGACAGCAGCGGAGGCGCGATAAGCGTCTCCGCTGCTGTCCCTGTTGAGTTCTTGGACCAGCGGTTTGCTGTCTTGTGGAAAAACTGCCTGTGTATAGAATGCCCGCCGCAGCAGATACTATCAATGAAAAATCCGTTTTGTCATGGACAATTTGGCGAAGCGGCAGGGAAGGGAGCAGTACATAGGGGACGGAAGCCGGGCCGCATCCCGTTTGAGTGAAGCAGACGCTGCGTGGGCAGCACAATTCCGCCGTCACTACTGTAAGCAACAAAAGAACATGAGGTAAAAGTAACGAGCCATCCCAGCCGAGAACTGCGTTCCCGTCGGGCGGCTCGTTGCTTCTTTGTGTGCTTTTTCCGTGTGAGTCAGGCGGTGTTCAAGTATCACGTTCTCGGCAAAACCGTTGTCAATTGATGGTATCAATGCGCAAGCAAGCAGAAAGGTATTAGACGCTTATGACATACAGAAGTCACGGATACAGGCAGGTTGTTGAACCGGTTATACCAGAAGCGAATGGTTTTTCCGGCTTGATCTTGCCAATGCTTTCACCGGTGGCAAGGTAGGTGTACAGGCACGGCGCGTCATTGATGTCAATATCGCCCTGCGCAGTGGCGTTGCCGTTGCCCTGACGGAGTTATAATTAGGGCGTAAATGCGAACGATAGCTGCATCAAAGTCCTGTGGGATCATAGATGCCAAAGCCCTCACCTACAGGCAAGACGGGGCACGGCTCTGCGCCGTGGAACGGTGTAAATGCCATCACGGCTATGATGAAGCAGCTGGCGGAGAAGAATGTTCCGGCGGCCAAAGCGTATATGGCATTGATGGGTGAGGATGTGTATGGCGAAGCATTGGGCGTTGCCTGTGCCTCAGCTGCCAGTGGCCGGCTCTCTGTCAATGCGGGCATGCTGCGTGTGGAGAACGGCGAGGCACGCTTTACTGTGGATATTCGCTATCCGGAGGATCAGGATGTGGACAAGCTGGTGGAGACGATTCGCCGGACTGCGGCGGTTTATGGCTTCGAGATCCCACCGGTACATCCCATGCGGCCTGTGTATCTGGACAAGAACGGAGCCGTTATGCAGCAGCTTTTGAAGGCGTACAGAGACGAGACGGGCGATTTGTCGGAGCCGATGGCCATTGGCGGCGGCACCTATGCGCGTGCCATGGATAATATTATCGCTTTCGGCCCGAACTTCCCGGGAGAGGAAAATCTGGAACATCAGGGAAATGAATACATCACGCTGAACAACATGGAGCGCTTGCGGCGTATCTACCGTGAAGCACTTCGCAATCTGCTGGAAATGGCGTAAAAAACAGGGTGAGTCTTTGGCCAACTCCACATAAGAAAACACACGCCGTAAAAGGCGGATTTTGCACGGATCTCTTCGTTGCGCTGGCTTGCCATGCGTCAGCATGCCTTCGCCATCGCGCCTTGATCCCGCACAAAATTTGCGCTTTTCCGGTGCGAAGCAGTTTTGCCAAAGCAAGTTCGAGATAAAATCGGCTGAAAAAATTCCCGTATACTGACGTATGCGGGAATTTTTTTGGGTGATTTTAGCCGGACAGGCACAGGCAAAACCGTATGTTTTCTTATGCGGAGTCGGCCTTGGGGACGCACCCTGTTTTTCAACATGCGGAAAGGAAAAAGAGATGCTGGACAAAACCTTACAGGATGAGATCATAAAAAAGGGGCGCAGTTTTTTGCGCGGCGTTGACCTGTCGGATCCTATAGGCGCGGCGTTTGTGTCCGATCAGGAGCTCCGACTGCCTCAGCCTCCGCTGGTGAAGGCCGCAGCGACAATGCCGGAGACGCATATATGCCTGCCGGAGCCGGAGTCAGTGCCGCTGGCGGAAAATGACCTGACCGAGCTGCTGTGCAGTCGCCGCAGCTGCCGCAGCTATGGAGACACGCCGCTGACGCTTCAGCAGTTGAGTTATTTGCTCTGGGCGGGACAGGGGATCACCGGTATAAAAGGTGAGAACTATGCGACCGTGCGTACTGTACCCAGCGGAGGAGCCCGTCATCCATTTGAGACATATCTCCTGTGCCGCAATGTGGCTGGGCTGGAACCGGGCGCGTACCACTACCTGCCGATGGAGCATACTCTGGAAAGATTAGGAGCAGTAGAGAATATAAGTGAAACGATTTCCACCGCCCTGCTGGAGCAGAAATGGGCATCACGTGCGGGAGCAGTGTTTTTCTGGTCTGTAGTGCCATACCGCGCAGAATGGCGATATGGTATTCGTGCCCATCGCACGATTCTGATGGATGTAGGGCATATGGGGCAGAACCACTATCTTGCTGCCACAGCTTTAGGGTTGGGAACATGTGCGGTGGCCGCCTTTGATGATCCTCTGTGCAGCCGATTGTTTGGGCTGGATGGCAGGGAGGAATTCATTATCTATGCCGCTCCCGTGGGCAGCAGACGAAGGGCGGGAGCCCCTATACTTCCTGTTCGTGGACGAGTACCTCAACGCGTTGACGATGACCTTCTCCATGCGGGAGATCGTTGATTAGAACGGTATCCTGCGGGAGCATCTGGCGTTGCAGGCCAAAATGAAAGAACATCAATAGGCTCCCTCGCTCTGGCGGTCGTGACCGCTTTCCTGATGACCGCCGCTGGCGGGTCTGTCCGTCAGCGTAGTTACTATCTGCCCGTGGTGTTCAGCACTGTAGCCTCCTGGGCCGCCGGTAAGGCCGGTCTGCTGGAGCTGGACTACGCGGAACACACCAGCCGCCCGCAGTGTAAGGCGATTACAACCGACCAGCTTTTCTCTCTCTGAATTCCATATATAAAAATCCGCAGTATTGTGGAAAGAACTGCCTGTGTA
>OIYS01000432.1_pt1 | contig 29828 bp, 20 predicted proteins | sample 1588271 | NCBI WGS metagenome assembly OIYS01 (sample SAMN03283286) | human gut metagenome | biome: human-associated habitat; material: feces | host: Homo sapiens | place: Peru | collected 2012
ATTGCAGCGTAAATATGTCAAAGTACATTGCATTGCTTGTTGAAACCCTCAATTATGATAATTCCATAAGCAGCCTGTTAGGCCCCGTAGACCGTATTAAGAAAATTGTTGCTAAGTACGGACAGGATAAATAAACCCGTATAACCTAATCCCCCGCCCAAATGCTTTAAGCATTTGGGCGGGGGTAATTTTATTCTATCTCAGACAAAAAACGGCGCGGCATTTTTATTGTCTTCCGATTTTCAGCGTTACCGTTTCACCTTTTTTCAGGAAGAAACAGTTATCGGATAATTTCCTCTCGGTATCAATCATAACATACGGTATACATGTATCAGCCGTTATTTCGAAGTCACTGCCTGTTTCGGTTAAAACAAAGGCGTTGTTTTTACCCCAAGGTACGTTTTTGAAATAATTGGGGCAATAGAAAGAGCGGTCGCTGCATATATCGCTTTCCAAATCGCATAAAACTATATTTTCATTTTGCTCTATCTGCGGTATTTTGCTCTTTTCGGCAGCGGCGGCGCAGGTGCTGCCCACCGAAAACTCTCCGTCAAATTCGGCAAGCGTATTTTCCTCTCCCGTTAAAACGTTATATAGGTATACCCTGCCCTTTGCCGAAACGCCGTTTTTCCCGTTTACGCATACATAAGCCTTAATTTTCCCGTCTTCTTCATGCAAAGAGGTTATAACGGGCTTTGCGCAGCGCCTGAAAACATAATATGCCGGCTTTGGATTTCCGTAATAATCAACAACGGACCAACTTACGGACGCCGGCCAGCAATCGTTAAACATCCAGTAAATAATTCCCGAAGAAAACCACTGATTTCTCTTGAACAGCTCAAAGGAAACGCGTAGCCATTCGCACTGTAAAAGCTGCAGCTTGTATATTCTGTCCTGTGGGCTTTCGTATTTCCCGAAAAATCCCTCCGCCATTATCTCCGAATACGCGAAAATCGTTTCTTTAAGACACGGGTTATTCTGACAGTGGTATTCCATAATATCCGAATTTTTCCCGAATATATCTTCATCGGTCAAAAACTTTTTAAGTGAGGAAACAAAGGGCAGCCCGTATGACGGCTGCTCCGCCATGAAGCGCGAAAGATACCGATTGATTTCGTTATAATAATCAAAGGGCGTTTCCCCCGAAACAAAATTGAACCAATCGCCTAAATAAGCGGTATTGTGCGTAGTGCCGCACGCGGCGGATTTAAACGGTACTCCGCCGTAGGGGCTCGAAAGCAGAAATGCTCTTTGCGGGTCAAGTCTTGATAAAACAGGAGCGATTGATTTTGAAACTACCGTTTTTCCCGGGAACGATTTTTTATTGAAATATCCGTCTACTGCATTTTCGTTGTCACCGCTCCACCAAACAAGGCTCGGGTGATTTCTGAGCCTTACTGCGGCAGCGGCGGTCTCGCAGGATACTTTATCAAGAAAATCCTTATCGTCTTCCGGGTAAGTTCCGCAAGCCATAAGGAAATCCTGCGTTACCAAAATTCCCAAACGGTCGCATTCGCTGTAAAAAGAGTCCTTTTCAAAAACTCCGCCGCCCCAAACGCGCAGCATATTATACCCGCATTCGTGCGCGCTTTGCACAAGCAATTTTATCTTTTCGTCGGTTTCTTCCGAAACAAAAGGATCGCACGGCACCCAGTTGCCGCCCTGGCAGAAAATACGAACGCCGTTTATTACAAGCCAAAACGCAGAGGTTTTCTCGTTTCTGTCATTTTTCAGCAAATGCGGGTTCTTTTTCAGTTTCTCCGCCTTTGCCTTATATTCCGGATTGAAATTATCGTCAATTTCCAATATATCGACTTTTCTTATGCCGAACTCGGTAATGCTTTCTTTTCCGTTTGCCGTTATTTTAAGCTGATACAAGGGCTGCTCGCCGTAGCCTGTCGGGAACCACAGCTGCGCATTCGGAATATCGGCGGTTATTTTAATAATGCTTTCAAAAATCGCGCGTTTTTCACTGAAAACCGTCTCGCCATGCGGGCTTATAATTTCAAAATCCGCAAAGCCGTTGCCCGTTATATCCCTAAAGGCGGCTTCTACGGCTACCGACGCCGCAAACGGGGTAATGCCTTTGGTGTATATGTAAACATTATCGAAACTGTCCGCCTCTCTTTTTTCAAGAGAAACATCGCCGCATATACCCATTGTTACAAAACGGGTGACCCAATCCCAGCCGTAAGTACACTGCTCCCTGCGGGTATAAAGACGCTCGGTGGTAAATGCGCCGTCGCGCTTAGGTCTCCCCGCAACCTCTTTAATCGGCGAGCGGAATTTAACCTCCAGTAAATTGGTTCCCGCCCTCAAAACGTTTTCGGCAGAAAATTCATACGGAATAAACATATCGTCCGCCGAGCCGATTTTTATGCTATTCAAATAAATATCGCAGTAGCAGTCAAGACCCTCAAACCGTAAATATTCGTTGTTTTCCACGCTGTCAACATCAAATTGTTTTTGGTATGTTACATCGCAATTTTCTATCCACCTGATTTTTTCGGCGTTATCGCGGTAAAAATAATCACCTATCACTCCCGCTCTTTTTAAATCTGTATGTATACACCCCGGAACTGCGGCAGAAAAGGTCTGCGGCACATCCCCCGCTTTAATAAGTATACATTTCCATTCTCCGTTAAGCAGCATTTTTATTCTCCTATCCGAAATTATAAGGCTTATTTTCAAGCCGATAAAAGCATGAGTTTATCATCTTTCAATATTATAGCATAAGTTTATAATCTGTCAATATTATTGCTATTCGCCCGAAAACGCTTTACCGATAAAAAACCGACCGGCTCGGTATTTCACAGAGCAGCGGTCGGTCTTTTTACATATTACTTATAATTACGGTTTTATTTTAAAATAATGTATCTGCGCAGCAGAACCAAATCGTCCGATCTGAGCTCTCCGTCAAGGTCCATATCGCCGATTATTTTATACATGATTCCGCTTGCGGCGTGAATGAATTTAAGGTGAGCATTGACAGCGAGGTGCAAAATGAACAACTTATACAATAATCCGGATACGTATTTCCACTTTGACCATTTCGAAGAACGGACAAATTCCGATCCGCCGGCACTGTTTAAAATGATTCAGCCGGGCGATGTAAACTGTACCCCGAATTACATAGGGCCGCTGCACCTGCAAATGTGCTACGAAATTTCATATGTGGTTTCCGGCAAGGGCTATTTTGTGTGCGATAATATCAAATATCCTGTGCAAAAGGGCGATATATGCATAAACCGACTTAACGAGGTACATTACGTCCTTTCCTCCTCGTATGACCCGATGAGATTTTTTTATATCGGTTTCACCTTTACGGGGCATGCAAGCAACGCCGAGGAGCAAATCTCCGAAATTTTCGATAAGCGCGAAAATCCGATGTGCAAATCCCGCTCGAATAATATTTACAGTCTTTTTTTAAGTCTTTTGCAGGAAATAAAATCATCCGACGATTTTTCAGATACTATTATAAACTGCTGTATAAACCACCTTGTGTATCTCGTGTGCCGAAATTATTCATCGGTAAACAATTCGGCGGAATATAATGTTAAAAGGGTTAAAAAGCCGGAAGAAATAGTTTACGAAATAATAAACTTTATAGATAACAATACAAGAAGTATCAAAAAACTTAATGAGCTGAGTAATTATCTCGGGTATAACTACTCATATATTTCGGCGCTTTTTTCCAGGCAGACCGGTCAGAACATAAAGGAATATTTTGATGAAAAAAGAATTTCGCTCGCCTGCGAGCTGCTTTCCCACGGATACAGCATTACCGATACCGCGTACGAGCTTAATTTTGAGTCGGTTCAGAGCTTCAACCGCGCCTTTAAAAGAATTATGGGGGGTGTCCCCGGGTAATTTCAATCACGAAACAAGCCGCGGTTAAATTTTTACTCCTCCACCGCAAAAACTATATTTTCAACAGACGAAAGACAGGAAACGTCCATATCTATCCGTTTATCTATTACCACATTAAGCCCAACGCTGCCCTGATTTCCGCTTTTCGGCGCGAAAATCTGGTAGGTAAAGCTTTCGGGTATTGCCGTTTCCAGTTCTTTTAAGACTTTATTCACCTTATATGCGTTATCTATTTCAATATAGATAACCTCTGCCGCTTTGCGCTTGCGCTCAAACCTTGCGAACAAAACTATTGTGGATAAAAACAGCACCGTAACCGCCGCCGCGCCCACATAATAGCCGTAGCCGAGAGCTACGCCTATTGTTGCCGTTGTCCACACGCCCGCGGCGGTGGTAAGCCCGGTTATCATATTGTTGTTTTTAAGTATTATCATCCCCGCGCCTAAAAAGCCTATACCCGATACCACTTGAGCGGGTATTCTAAAAACATCGCCGTTATTGCCCAAAACATCCGATACAAACATACTTGTCATACTCGTCATACAAGCGCCGAGGCACACTAAAATATGCGTTCGCATACCCGCCGCTCTGCCGTGCCGCGCGCGTTCGCTGCCTATAAGCCCGCCTATTACCACGGCGGCAAGCGAGCGCAAAACCGTGCTTAAAATCATTTGCTGCATAATTTTCTCTCCCAATTAAAATATCAAACAGTAAAACCCGAAACTGTAAATCAAGCGCGGACAATACAATCAAAGCAAAACCGTGCTTTAAGCCGTTTTTCCCGATATAAAAAGAACAACCGACCGTGTAATAAGATTGGTTGTTCTTAATTTTTTCTATCCTTTATCCTTTAAAGGGTAAATCAAGATATCGGCATATACGCTCCGCAATTATTCGGTGTCCCTCCACCGTCGGGTGAGAGCCATCCTGTATAATGCCCGGATTTTCGCTGATTATGTCCGAAAAGTCTATGTACGTTCCGTTAAGGTAATCCGTTATCTTTTTAAGCTCATCGCGGTAGCGTACCTTTTCCGAGGTGCAGTTCCATATTGTGTTAACCACAGCAACCTGCGCGCCTGTTTCCCGGCAGGTTTTTATTATAAGCTCAACCTTTTCCTTAAACGTATTAAAATCGCTTTGCATTCCGGCGTCGTTATGCCCGATTGCAAGCAAAACAACGGGAGCCTTACAAACCGAGCGGATAACCTCATTCTTTATATCCACCAAACACTGACCGCTGTTGGAATAGTTCTGAACCGCCGCAACGGACGGGTTTTCATAATAAGCTATTCCGTTTACGGTAACCTCCGCTCCGGGCTTCTTTATTATTTTAAATTCCGAATTTTCCGAAATCCCGGGCAGCGGAATATACATACTGCGGGCGCAAATGTCTGCTTTTTCCTCGGTGCATACCACGGTGGCAACGGTGTTTTCGCCTACAGCCACATCAAAGCTACCCTCGTTCGGTCCCGCCTGATAGTAAACATACATTCCGTTAATGCGCCCGGAATATTCCTTTCCTACGGTAACCGTAAGCTCCGCCGTATCATCGCAGGAACGGTAATAATTAAACCCGAGCTGTGCACCGACTCCGCTCTGCCAGGTTCCCGAGGAAACCGCTATACTGTGTAATTCATTATATGTTCCGAAATAGTTCCGCATACTGAACCGCATTGAGGTATAGCCGTAATTCCATGCGCCGAATTTTTCCGCGACGGAATTTTTAAGCAACGCCGTATACGCCTGCTTAGGTATTTCGGGCGCATTCGCCCCGTGGGATATGCTGTCTCCGAGTATGTTTATACTCGGGCAGCCGTAGCTATCCTTTACCCTTTCAAGAAGCTCTGCCGAAACGGAAAACGCCGCGGTGTTTTTTCCGTCCGATAAAAGAAATTTCTTATATGCGGAAAGGTCAAGAGCGTCTGTGCTCCCGTCACGGTTGAAGTCCGCCGTTTCGGTTTTCGGCATATTAAACGAGATCATTTTTTTCAAGGCAACCAAGTCTTTAATATCGCGCTTACCGTCTTCGTTTGAGTCTCCGCTTTTAAAAAGAAACTCACGGAAAAGGTCCTCGGTTCCGTCCTCAGTTTTTAAAATATTTTTTTGCGAAACGGTTAACGGGTTACTAAGCGTAATGGCAGGCGGAGTAAAATATACCGCTCCGCCGGTTCCGCCGTAGCGCCCGAACTGATAAACAAATCTGTAAATCGAGTCGCTGCCCCAGTCGGTACCGTCATTGCTTGAAAGGGTCGATTTCGGAATAAACACATACCCCCTGAAGCCCTTTTGCGGAAGGTCTATCAGTTCATTATCCCCGCCGTACGATATTTTCCAATCGCTGTCACCCTCGGCAAAGGTGTAATAAGGCAGATTGGTTTTCGCGCACATTTTCCATGACGCCGATTTTTCGGGGATAAAATATGCCGCCATTTGCTTTGAGTCTGCCGCCATTCTCACATAGAAAATTATCCCCGTACCGTTTTTCAGCGAAACGGCGTTTTCCGCCGACAGCGCCGCGTCAAATATAAGCCCGCGCCGCGCATAATCTTCAAGATTATTAACGCGGTCATATTCCGTCACCGTACTGTCGAGCTTAAAATTACAGCCGTACAAGGGTGAAAAATTCGGAGCCGCGGAAAGCGTTACTTTACCAACGGGATTGTTTCCGTTGCTCTCAAGCCACCACCAGCCGCCGAAGTAACCCCCGTCGCCAGCCGACAGCGGATCGACCGTGATAAGCGTTTTTCCCATGTCCGCCGTTTCCGTCGGCAGGGTAATACTGCGGACATTCAGATATTTGTCATTATTATAAAACAGCGGGCTTTTTTCACCGTTTTCAAGCTCTGCCACCGCTATGCTCGAATTAAGCGGATCACCGAGTACAATAATCGGCTGTGAAAAATAAGCCGCGCCCTCTTCGCCGCCGTAGCGCCCGAACTGAATTTGCAGTCGGGCGAGCTTTAACGAATCCCAATTATCAGCCATAACCGACTCCCGCGGGAAATAAACATACCCCTCAAAGCCGCTTTCGGGCAGGGCGGCAACATCGCCGTTTTCACCCGTAAGTCTCTGCCATTCGGCTCCGCCTTTTGAGAGTATGTAATAGGCGTTGCCGGTTTTAAGGCACATATCATACCGCGTTCCCGATGTTACGAAATACGGAACAAACTGTTTCGCGTTTTCGGGCATCCTGACATAAAGCATAATGCCCTCGGCGCCGTTTAAGGACTGCTGCTTTTCGGCGGGAAACAGAGCGCTGACAACCACGCCCCACCGCGCGTAATCGTAATTTCCGTTTACCCTGTCGGTTTCGGTTTCGGTGCTGTCAAGCCTTAATCCGAGCGGCAGGTACGGCAGCAGCGACTCAGCCGCGGAAAACGTTACCGTTCCGAGCGGCGTGTTTGTATACCCTACCGCACTGTAAGCCGCCATGCCCCACCATTGCTTATCCGCTCCGTAATAAGCCTCGCTTGCATACGGTTTGCCCGCGGTCCAAACCGATATTACCGTATCGGGAGCGCTTAATTCATCGGGCAATTGCATAGGTCTTATTTTCAGCGCGGATGTATTTTCCGAAAGCGCCGATATGCCGACAGGTATAACAAGCAAAACGGAAAGCAATAAAGCCGCCGCTTTTTTTAAGTATTTATTCATCGTTTATTCTCTCCCTATTCGTTTTAATCCAAAGTATAAAGTACGTTATACCCGTTAATAAAATCAAGATTATTCGCAAAACGCGCGTACTGACCGGCGCTGTTTTTTAAATAAAACGCAACCGAGCAGCGTATATCGGTATCGGGCAGCATAAGCTCCCCTTCGGCAGTATATTCGGGACTTTCGGTATTTGAATAATTCAGCGGGTCGCGGTTATACCATTTTTCAGGCTCGCCGCATTCAATTTCGTCTATAACATTGCCGTCTCCGTCCAGCAGGACAAACCCGCTTTTCATATTAAACGCCGCCGAGAAACCGTAATTTTTAAGTCTGAGCTTGATTTTCAGGGGTGTGCCCGTAACGCCCAAGCCTCTTATTTCCGTTTTTACGGCGGAAATTCTGTACCCCAAATGATCCCTTATAAACTCAAACACATTGCGCGGCACCGTTTCGCCGTTTGCGTTTTTAAACCAATTCGGGTCGTATATTATGCCGTGCTCTCCGAGAAACTCGGGCGTTATTAGCAGGTTTTTCCATTTACCTATTTCCGACTTTGTTCGGTCAGCCATATCAAGGTATGAATGGTGTATGCTGAGCGTTGTAAACCGATGCTCGGAAAGCTGCTCGATCACCTTATACCCGTCAACCGTAACGCCGTTGTTTATAAGCCAATTATTCCAATAAAGCTCTCCCTCCTGCGGGGTATATGGAGCTTCCCTTATAAGCTGCTCCCACTGCTCGCTGCCGTCATCAAGCCCGCCCGTGCCCGAAACTCCGGGGGTGTTTGCGGGCACCTTGCCGAAAATCGAATCATTTTCAATGCCTATACGGTTATAATAGCTTTTATCTTTAAGCAGATTTTTATATGCAGGCAGGCGAATAAGTGCGTAAAGCCCGTTCGGAACAACCAGCTTTTCCATTACCGTACTTGCTATCTCCGTAAGGTCATGCTCGTAATAGTCGCTGTGCCACTCGCCCCACGCCCCCGCAAAGCAAATCGGGAACGCTTGTATGCACTGCTTTATTTCAGGCATTATTTCGGATATTTGCGCTATATGCCGCAATGTCATTTTCTGCGTTGCGTCCTCGTTTTCACCGTTCGACGGCTCAAAAATATAGCAAAACCTCGGTTGCCCCTTTACACCCATTTCAAGCTGAACGGTGTAAAATATCCTTATTGCTTCAAGCCCCGCGGGCGTTATATCGCGGTCGTGAAAGCCTGTAAGATAAAAATAGTTCTGCATAACAAGAGTGGTATCCCCCGGGTCGGCGGCAAACTGCCCCATGCGCGCTTTTATTATGTTATACGCATGCTCGCGCATTTTTTCCGCGCTCATCTGCGACATTTCGTAAACGTCTATATTCGTTGAGCCGCGAAAACCTCTGTCGGGGTTGTAAGCCGTGGCGAGATCCCCGTCGGAATACAAAGGCTCGGAATCTACCGAAAGCATACCCTTACTGTATAATTTACCGTCCATAATTTCCCTTCATAAATCAGGCAGCCCCGTAAGTATCAGCTTACGGAGTCCCGCCAAATCGGCTGCTTCAACTCTGCCGCTTTTATCAATATCCGCCCTGTCAGTCGCTATTGTATAGCCGCAAAGCATTTTTTTAAGAACTATAACATCCAAAATATCAACGCATCCGTCAAGGTTAAGGTCCCCGTCGGCGTAGCTTACCTCGGCGAAAAGGTCTGTCGGCTCGCTTGCGCCCTCTGCCAGCGCGAGGGTCGTATTCTCCACAGAAAGCGGATCGTCAAGAGTTACAACGGGAAGTGAGAAATAAACCGCTCCGTCTTCGCCGCCGTAGCGCCCGAACTGATACTGTATGCGGGTTATGCTTTCGGTATCCCAATCGGTGCCGTCGCCGTTTGCAAGGGTGGATTTCGGAATAAACAGATATCCCTCAAAGCCGATTTCGGGCAGCATAACAAGCTCGCCGTCGGGTCCGGCGGCACTCTGCCATGCGGTTTCGCCCTTTTTGAGCGTATAATACGGAAGTCCTGTTTTAACCCTGAAATTCCATGAACCGCCGCTTGTTATAAAGTACGGCGCAAACCATTTGGAATTTTGCGGCATTTTAAGGTATAACATAACCCCCGTGCCTCCGTTTAACGGTACGGCGTTTTCCTCCGTTACCATTACGTTGACCGAAGCGTTTCTCCGCGGGTAATCGGGTGCTTCGTTTACACGGTCATATTCAAGAGCGGTACTGTCAAGTTTAAGATTATAGGCGGTAAACGGCATGTAATTCGGGCAGGAGGATAAAGTAACACGCCCTGCCGACGGATTATCAAGACCCATAACCAAGCCCCACCATTGACCGTCAACCGTTGCGTCGCCGCCTGCCGCGCCCGGATTCATGGCGGCTATCTCCGTATCGGAAGCGCTTAACTCATCGGGTAAGTACATCGGGCGGATTTTCAGAACTCCCGCGTTTTCAGCGGCAACCGCCGCGCCGAGTAAGGATACAAGAAGTGCAGACGCTGAGAAAAAAGATAAAACAGATTTTAATAACTTTTTCATGGTACACTCTCCTTTAATTTATAGTGTGCCGTCCGGCACGGGGAATTTATAATACGGCGTCAGCCGGTAGTGCGCTTTATTGTGCTTTCAAGCACGCTCTTCATTGAATCAACCGCCTCTGCCGGAGCTTTGCCCTCGGTTATAATGCTGCCCCAGAATTTATCGCGGTAGCCGCCGTCCCACCAGCCCGAAAGCGACTCCATATAAGAAAGCACGGGCACAGCCTTTTTGCTGTAATCAAGATACAGCTTGAGGTCGTCGTCGGAAATGGTCATTCTGCGCTCCTTAACATCGTTTTCAACCGTACTGTCAAAGAAACGCGTGCTGTCGAACTTTGAATATTCATAGCCGTAAGCCACGCCGCCGAGCGGATTTTTGGCGTTTTTCGCCACCATTACGCTTACGGTGGATTTCGGGAAGTAGTATTTTCCGTCGTTCGCCTTGGGCAACGGCACAATGCCTATTTCGTCCTTCATGTTCTTATGGTAATCATACGCGCCCACCGCGTTCCACGGCTGCTCTATATGCATTGCTATTTGGCGTTTGCCGAAGCCCGTGTAGGAGTCGCCTGTGTAAAGCGCCTTTGCCTTAACAAGGTCATACAACAGCTGCAAGCCCTCCATTTCCTTTTTCTGATCTATGGTGGCTTTGATTTTCATATTTCCCGCCTCGGCAATTCCCAAGCCGCCGTTTGCAAACAGGAACATACCGTAGTGGCAGGTACCTACGCCGTAGGTTTTAACGGTTTTCCCGTCCGCCTGATACAGAGTCATTTTTTTGGCTGTATCAAGAAACGTTTCCCAATTCCACTTATCCGCTTTATAAAGTTCTGTTGGGGTTTTAACGTTATTTTCCTTAAAAATGGTCTTGTTGTATGCTATCATATAGCCCGGTATGCCCCATTTATGAGTTATGGCATACTGCTTGCCGCCCCATTTCGTATCGTTAAGGTCAACCGTTTTCCAAAGCGGATCGGAAGTATCTATATATTTATCCAGCGGTTGAGCCAAATTCGCGTATATATACCTTAAATATGTAACCTCGTCGCATATAAAGGCGTCGGGTCCGCTGCCGCTTGCAACCATCTGCGCTATTTGGTTCTGACCCGCAACGCCGCCCTTTACGGAAACAAATTTCAGCTTAACGCCGTATTTCTTTTCAACTATTTGCCTGAAAACCTTGGTGTTTGCGTTTGTGGTTTTTTCTTCACCCGTTACGGTTACGGTAGTACCTTTAAGCGAGGTGAATTTCTTTTCCTGCGGCGATGTCAACTCGTAGCTGTCCTTAACCTGCTCAACCTCTACGCTTTCGGTTTTGGAAGAACCTGTTTTCCCGCTGCCGCCCGATGTGCCGCTGCCTCCGCCGGACGCGGTATTCCCCGGCTTCAGAACCTCTCCGCCGTCGCTTTCGTCATAATACTCGTATACTACGTCATAGTCCGATGAGGCGCTGTCGGCAGGCTTCTTTTTGCACGCCGCAAGACCTGCCGTTACGCAAAGCGCGAGCACAAGGCTTAAAATTCTTTTGGTTTTCATAATGCCACTCCTTTTCCGTTACTGAATATCAAATGTGTGCAAAACATTGTAACCGTTTATAAATAACACATGATTTGCAAGATGCGCATACTGACCGCCGTCGTTTTTAAGGAAGAACGCCACTCTGTAACGTCCGCTTTTTTCCGGCAGCTTTAGGTTACAAGAAAGACTGTATTCGGGGGATGAATAATCCGAATAGTCATCGGGGTTTCGGTTGTACCACTTTTCGGGCTCTCCGCATAAAACCTCGCTTACAACCGCGCCCTGATCGTCAAGCAATGCAAACCCGCTTTTCATATTAAACGCCGCGGAAAAACCGTAATTTTTAAGGGACATTTCAATTTGCAGGTCGCTTTTCGGCTTTCCTGAGCCCGAAACGCTTATTTTTTGCGCGGCAATTCTGTAGCCCAAATGGTCGCGTATAAATTCAAAAACATTGCGGGAAACATTCTTTCCGTCAGCGTTTTTAAACCAATTCGGGTCATATGTTATTCCCTTTGCTTTCAGCCAGCCCGCCATTATGCTGAGCTTTTTCCAGCTGCCTATCTGCGATTCGTCGCGGTTAGCCATATCAAGGTATGAGTGATGTATGCTGAGCGTAGTAAACCTATGCTCGGAAAGCTGTTCGATTGTTTTGTAGCCGTCAACATTGACCTTGTTCTGTATAAGCCAGCTGTTCCAGTAAAGCTCGCCCTCCTGCGGGGTGTAAGCTGCCTCCTTTACAAGCTGTTTCCATTGCTCGCTGCCGTCGTCAAGTCCGCCTGTTCCCGAAATTCCCGGCGTATTTGCCGGAACCTTACCGAATATCGAATCGTTTTCAATTCCTATGCGGTCATAATAGGTTTTGGTTTTCAGCTGATTCTTGTATTTCGGCAGCCTCATCAGTGCGTAAAGCCCGTTCGGAACAACCAGCTTTTCCATTACCGCTGCCGCAATCTCGGTGGTATCGTGCTTGTAATAATCGCTGTGCCATTCGCCCCATGCTCCCACAAAGCAGATGGGAAACGCCTGTATGCACTGTTTTATGCTCGGAATTACCTCGGCTATCTGTTCAATATGCCTCAGCGTAATTTCCTGAGTGGCGTCTTCAACAGACGCATTTTTCGCGTCGAATATGTAGCAGAATCTCGGCTGACCCTTAATTCCCATTTCAAGCTGCGTCTTAAAGAAAATTTCTATGGCTTTCAGCCCGTTTTCGGTTATGTCGCGGTCGTTAAAACCGTTTAAATACAGATAATTCTGCATTACAAGCGTGGTATCCCCCGGGTTTTGGTCATCCTCGCCCACGCTTTCGCTTATAATTTCCTTGGCGTACTCCTTCATGTCCTCTTCGCTTTTGAGCGACATTACAAAAACATCAAGGTTTGTAGAGCCGCGAAAACCGCGGTCGGGATTGCGGCGCGTGGCCGAATCCATTCCCGCATAAAGCGGCGTTACGGTGCCCGAGAACTGCGCGGGAATTTTATCGGCATAAACGAATACTCTGCGTCCGTTTTGCCCGCCGCCGTTTCCCGTATCAGGCGTGTTCACGCTGTCGTTATTCTGCCCGTCCTCTTCACTGTCTGCAGGGGAAACATCCGAGCTTGCGGGACTTTCGCGTTTTATTCTTATTACCTTTTTCTTTTTCGTTGATGCGGTTTCGCTGTCGGCGCCGCAGCCTGCAGCCAAAATTACCGTGCATATGCACATTATAACGGCAACAGCCTTTTTCAAAATTGACAGCCGTTTCATTAATGCTTTCCCCCTTTCAAATACTTACGTCCGTCGGCAGCCAGCCAAACAAATGCCGCCGATAGGAGCGATATTATAACGGCATTGAGCATAAAAGCGTCTCTGTCGCCGGTTTGCGGAACATATCCGCCCGAGCCGTCTTCAACGTAAACATACTCTCCGGCTCCCGTGTTGTTATTGAAATATTCAAGCTCCGTGGGTTCTTCTTTTTGGGTCGTATAAAAAGAATCGTATGCGTATGTTCCTATAAATCTGTCGTTTTTAAGCGCCTTTACAAGAACCGCGTATCGGGTTTCACTCTCAAGCCCGCCGATAACGGCGAACGGCTCCGCGCAATCCGACTTTGAAATAAAAGTGTAGGTGTAAGCGCCGTCATTCATACCATATTTGAAAAGGTAGAGAGCGTATTTTTCCGCCTGCGGGTGCTTGTACCAGCTTACAAACGCGCTGTCCGAGGTTAAATTTTCATCATCCACGGCGTCAATAACCAGCTCCGCCGCGGTTGCCGCTTCAAGCTCCGTCAGCACATCCCCGGGATTAAGGTCCACGTTTTTATCCTCGTATTCCTGAATTTGCGGATTTTCGGGCAGAGTTGATTCGTCAACGGCAGCGCCCGTGAAAATATTGAAAATTCCGCCGTGATTTACCTGCTTTGCCGCCGCACCGCTCATTATTTCGTTGCACGCCTCATATATTCCGTTTATTAAGGCTTCACCGTTTCCGATACCCGAAAGTCCCAAAGTGATTTCGCTTACAACCTCGCCGCTTTTAACCGACTGATTAAGCTTTTTAAGCGATTGCCACGGTATTCTTATTATTCCGTTAAAGCCTGACGGCAGCTCCAGCTTTCCGTCGGCGGCTTTTTTGCGTATCCATTCATCCGCTCCCTTTTCAAGCGTATAAAAGCCCATATCGTCATAAACCGAGGCGGAAACATACGCGCCCTCCGCGGCGCCGTTGGTTGTTATAAGCGGCTCGGCAGTAATCGACTTGCCGTCCTTTGCCGCAGGCAGCGTGACCCGCAGGCACAGCGCGCCGTTTTCGGCGTTGCTTACCGCAAAACGCTCAAACGCCCTGACTTTATACGAAAATTCATCGGCGCCCGAGACAGAAAGACTTTTACCGTTATTAAGCGGCTGCGGGTCGTTTACGGCTTTCAGTACAATTCCGCTTTCGGGATTTATAACCCTTATGCCGTTTGCGGATTTATCGCTCTTGATTTCCTCGTCCGCTCCGAAATTTTCAAGGAACGGCACTTTTTTAATATACGAGAGTTTGGGATTATCGGTCGGCTCGTCTGCCGTAAATTCATTCCCCGTGAAAATGTCGCGGTCAGCCGTTTCGCCCTCAATTCTGACCCTGCGGGCATTTTCGGCGGCCGTCGGGTCGGAAACCGCTATTATCGGCGCCGAAAAGCTCACAGCGCCCTCGTCCCCGCCGTAGCGCCCGAACTGAATCTGCATTTTGTAGATACTGTCTGTGTTCCAGTCGGTATTATCGCCTACGGTAAGTGTTTTCCGCGGGATGAATATATATCCCTCAAAGCCCTTGCCCGGCAGGTCTATAAGCTCGCCGTCGCCCGGAAGTTCTTTCTTTATCCACTTTTCCGAGCCGCGTTCAAGCGTATAAAGCTCCCCCGTTGATCTCGAGTGCAGGTTCCACGAACCGGAATTTTTAGGTATAAAGTACGGCGCGAATTGCAAAGAAGTGGTGGGCATTTTAACATACATCATAATGCCCGACGCGTCTTTGAGAGAACGCATGTCCTTTGTTGAAAACGTCAGGCTTACCGCTATTCCCTTTCTTGCGTAATCCTCGGCGTTTGTAACCCTGTCAATCTCATTCTCGGTGCTGTCAAGCCGGAGATTTACCTTTGTAAACGGCATATACGCCCTGCATGTGGAAAGCGTTACCTTTCCCGCGGGATTATTTGACGCCACGGGGTACATTCCCCACCATGCGCCGTCATACACGGTGCCGCTGCCGCCGGACGCTCCGGGATTCATGGAATCGATAACCGTTCCCGGCGCGCTCAGCGCCGACGGAAGACCCAGCGGGCGCAGTACGGTTGCCGCAGGGTCGGGCGCGGCGTTTGTAAACACGACCGGACACATAACCGAAAGCAGCACGGTAAGCGCCAAAATCAGACCAGTGATTTTTTTCATAGAATTTCACCCTTTATTAAAATTAGGCGTTCAGCCCAGATATTTAAACCGCACGGTTTCAAATCCGGCGCGATATACCTTTAAATTTCTGAATTTTATTGCCGAAGCATATGTTCCGAAACCCACCCTGCCGTACGGCAGGAGCGTTTTATATTCAGGGTCGGTAACCTCAACTATCAGCTCGCCGTCGGCGTAAATAAAGCAATGCCCCTCTATGCTGCCGGCTGTTATGCGGTAGATTTTTCCCGATTTTAGCGGGTAAGAGCCCGTTGAGCAGTAAAGTTTAAAATCAGGATATTTTTCTATGCCCGCGCGGTTGAGCCACCAACCGCCGAGCCCCGCTATATACCCACGCGACGCGTCGTTTTTTTCATAATTCCAGCCGTCGGCGTGCCATGTGAAGTTAAGGTCGTTATCGCACGGGGGTATCGCCATAGCCTCAAAATCAATAATAACGTCGCAATCAAACGACCTGTTTGAATAGATAAGTCCGCCGCGGTCCTCGTTAATGCTGCCTATGAGCCAGCCGTCCTCAACCCGCCATTCACCGCCGGTCACTTCAAAGTCGTCAAGGTCGGAACTTTCGGAAAACTCCGCGCTGTAAAGCAATTCAAGACCGTTTAAATCTATTTTTTTGCCGGTAATATAGCAAACTCCGTTTTTCTTTTCCGTAACATTATGCATATTCTCTATCCCTTCTGTACCGGAACAACTTCTCCGGGCTGTACGGTAATTCGGTTGTACTCTGTCGGCACGGAACCTCTGTTTGAAACCGTAATATATCCGTTTTCGTATTCGGTTATCCGTAAGTCGCCGTGTATTTCGTATGAACGTATCCTTTTATTTCCTATTTTTGAAAGCAGCTCGCCGTATTTTTTCGCCGCGGCGGATATTTCATCCATGTACTCCTCGGTAGCCTCGGTATTATATAAAAACTCAAGTGAAGTACCGCTAAGCTCATAAAAATCGCACCCCGTAATTTCATAGGACGGAACGGTTCCCGTTTCAAGCAACGCCTGAAGCGCCGCGGCGCGGTCGGCGCAGCGGTTAAGCGGAATTGATACAAGCTCCGTAATTCCGCCGAACACCATTTGATAGAACGGAACCGAGGCGGTAAATATATCGTGTTCCCCGCCGCTGTGCGGAACAAAGGTTACGGCATTCGAGTAAGGCACCGCATAGGCGTTTGCTCCCTCTGTAAGCACAGCGCACCTTTTCCCTGCTTTTTTGAGGATACTCAGGTGGCTTTTTTCGGTAATGTTGCGGTCGGTGGGCGCATACGGGTCGCGGTTTCCGTAAATTTCGCTGCCTATCTGCGAAAAGCCCAATCCCGTATTCCCGTTTTTCCCGAGCGATGAAATATATTTATCCGCCGCCGCGCGCGCGGAGTCGGGCGTTAAATAATTCCAGCTGTCATCCTCCGCCGCCCAGTCGCCTGTTGATAAACGCGGTTGCTGCCGCTTAACGTTAACACGGTTCATCGCCTTTATATATTTCGCGCGGTTAAATAAACCGAGACCTACGTTGTAATCCCTTACCGGGTCGTACATGCCGTAAAGTATATCCGCCGCGCCGCTAAGCTCTTTAAAGCCGCTTTTGCCGCCGAGCGCCGCGGGAAAGCTCTGCTTTTTAGCTCTCCCTACGGCATAGCCAGCGTCTGAAAAGCCGTAAAGCTGCACAGCCGTTTTTTTAACGCCGTTCTTTTTAAGATTTTTTACGGTTTCGGCTGCCGTTTTATATGTTGTCGCCGCGGTTTTCTTATAATACGGTATTCCGAGAAACGAGGTCTTTTTGCGGGTCATTCCGTAGAATGATAAATAAACCTCGCTGCCCGCCGCCTTATTTTCCTTAACGGAATACATAGCTCTCAGCTTTTCGGCAAAGCCCGAATAATTTGCCTTTTCGCCGTTCAGCACATAGTAATTTACCGTTGGCGAAACGCTTACCGCCTTTTTCTCGGTCATGGTAACCGTGCGCTGATTTGCCTGTCGGTCGCGTATGCCCGTCAGATCCTTCTGATGATAAATAAACGACGCGCAAACCGAAGAGTAAGGCGAATAAAGACTGTTTGACTCGGCGTCTGTAAACGCCTCGGCAGCGCAATCGGTTATTACGCCGAGCAATGCCGAGTCATTGCGTTTTATGCCGAATACGGGTATATGAATTTCGCTTTCGTCACCCGAGGATTTAAGCAGAAGATCAACCGACGGGTCGTTGCCGTAAATGCGCTTTCTGTAATGCGCGGGATGGCGCGCGGCGCCGTCGAACGAAACAAGCGCCCCGCAGCCGTCAGGTATAAAAAGATACCCGCTTTCGTCCATGCTCCCCGCTCCGAAATACGGCAGCATGTCGATCGTATAAATAACCGCGTCGCCGTTTTCTTTTATTCCGTCGTATAATATTTTCGCCTCAATGTAATCTTCCTTTAACATGATTCGCAGAGGTATTGAAAAATCCATTTCAGCCTTTTTAAAAAAATATGTGGTGCAAAAGCCGTCTCCGATTTTGCGTATTTCAAAGTCGCCCGTTGATACCGACTCCTCGAAACTTGTAACCGAAACGGCGTTCAGGTCCGAATCGATATATGTAACCGAAAGGCAGGAGCGCAGGCGGCTTAGCACCGTATCGTCAACGGACGTACCGTTCGGTATGCGCGGCGTGCTGTACCATACAAAGCCGTTTTCCTTATCCTTTACCGAAAAATCCGAGGTTTCAAGGTCTACCGCCAGCGAAAGGCGGCTGTTTTCCGCTATCATCGTCCAACCGTCGGCGTTTGTATCGGTCTGTTCCGCCGCGCCGCAGGGTAAAAAGCAAAAGCTAATCACCGCGGCGCAAAAAAGAATCATAATTCTTTTTTTCATATTTCAAGACCTCCTAACGGTAAAGAATTTCCCTGTAAACGCTTGATACAAAGCCCTGTATCTGTTGAATTATGCTAAAACACAGCAGCAGCAAAAAGCAAAGCGCGAGCATTGCGAGTAAGGTGTATATTGCCGCCGCAACGGTTTTTTTAACCGTATACTGGTGCACCGTAAGGGTTCCCAAAAACACCAGCAAAAGCGTCCACCCCACCTTTATTACGGAAACGGTGGAATAAATTATCGCCTCGTCCGATGAAAACACCGCCGACAGCAGTATATTGAGCGCCCCAAGCAAAATCGAAGGCATAAGCGAATATGCGGTTGCGGTCCAAATATCCTTTACGGTGCCCTCGCCGCCTGTGAGGGTGCACATTGCCCAATTACATACTGTCCATAAAAGAACTATACCCACGCTGCCCGCAAGCACCACCCAAAGCGAAAAATTTTCATCGGGGTCGGGGTTGAAAAGATACGCCGTTTTTACCCGTTCAAGCAGCCTTACGGCAAAAAACAGAAAGACCAAAAGAAAGGTAAGCGGAAAGGACGCCTTGTTTTCGTATTTCAAATCATTGAAAACCTCTATCGGGTGTATAAGCAGCCTGAAAGGATATATAAGCTTTTCCCTGTCGGGTCGGAATTTTTTCCCGCCCGCCTGTCGGCTGCGGTAAAACAGCACATACCAGCCCTGAAGCATATGTTTTAAGTTAGTCATTTATCCGCCTCCGAAAAAACCTTATCGGCCGCTTTAATATCCAGCAATGAACGGCTCGCACGGCAAAACCCGCGCTCACCGCAAACAGAACCGCTCCCGCGGCAATCGCCGCGAAATTATTTCTGACAAATTCCTTGCGGTAATCCTTAAACGCCATTGAGTAAAAGTATCGGTCGTCGCCCTTTTTCAGCATATCCATGGCTTCGCGGCTTTTTCCCTCTTGAAAATACGCCCTGCCTATGCTTTTGTAAGCCAAGGTGAAATTACCGTTTTGCGCAAGAATACTTTTCCAAAGCTCTACCGATTCCGAGTAACGCCCCTCGCCGTAAAACGCAAGCGCGCTGCGAACCTCATTCATATACGGAGTGGGTCCGAACACCGTAATGCTGCATTTTTCGCTGTCAAGCGCCAGGTATTTGCCGTTTAAATTATCAACCGCGCAAAGTCCTCTGAATTTACCCGCTTCATCGCCCGTTCCGCCGAAAACGCCTATAAAATCGCAGTCCTTACTGTAAAGGAACATACGTCCCTGCGTCTCGTCCGCGGCGCATATAATATCGTCGCCGTCAACGTTTATATCAACAAATCTTGTCTTTATTTCCTTATAGTTTTCGTAAGCGGTTTCAAGGTCTCCGAAGCCCTTTCCCTGCTTTTCCTTTTCAGCCGTGCGCAGCATATTTACGCCCAAATTGTTCAGCTTTTTAATTTCCTGCCCTGCGGGCGTATTGTAAGCGCAGGTATAAAGAAAACTTTCGCTGTCCGTAAACAGGTTATTGTAAGCCGAGGGCAGGGTGCGCTCCATTGCGTTTACCTGTTCCGAGGTCATAACTTTTTTCCAAAACTGCATAAACGCGACGTCTAAGGTTATTTCCACCTCGTTAGGTGCGAAAAAACGCACGAATTTATCATTTTTATCGTACTGAATTATACCCTGATAAACAGAGGGGTCGGTAACAAACACATTTCCGTAGCCGTCTGCCGCGACCTTTTGCGGCGTGAATGAAATACGGCTGTTGACAGCTATGAGCTGTTCGTTTGTAAATATTCTTTTAAGTCGGCACGCGCCGTCAATCGCCACAACGCGCGCATTGCCCGTATCGCATATATAAAGCAAGCCGTCGCCGCCTTTAAACACGCCCTTGGGGGAAGAAAAGGTATTCCTTTTCCCGTCGGAAATAAAGTACTCTATTACCGCGTCAGGCGTAAAGTCGCCTTTCAAAACAACTATGCGGTCGTTGCCCGTATCGGCAATATATATTTTCCCGTCCGCTCCCACGCAAAGATCCTGCGGGCTGTAAAGCGCGGTACCGAAATCGTCGCCGTACAGCACTTTTTCGGCACTGTAAACCTCCGCCGCGGGAACGGCTTTGCCCTCTTTATTATAAAGATACTGTGCGTTCACCCCGAGTGAGAATGTCACAAGCAGGATGGGTATAAAAACCGCGCATGCCATATATTTTAGCTTTTTCGGCACCCTGAGCTCTCCTTTCTTACCGTTTCTTAACCCTTGATTCCCGAATGTGCCATGGTTTCAACCACGGAGTTTTCGCAAATAAGAAACAGAATTACTGGCGGGAGCATTAACAGCACGGAAACCGCCGCCGTAACGCCGCTTCTTATAATTCCGCCGGTATTTATCTGCTGCATCATTGTGGGCAGCAGCTTCATAGACTCGCTGTATGTAAACTGCGCCCCGGTTGACGCCCAACCGCTTATAAAGGTAAATATCATAAGCGTCAGCCAAGCGGGCTTTACGCTCGGCAGCACTATTTTGAAAAACAGATACTTTTCACCCGCGCCGTCTATTCTCGCCGCCTCAAGTATTTCATCGGGAATTGCCTCCATAAACTGCGCCATGAGAAAAACTCCGAACGAGGTTCCCATAAGCGGCAGTATGAGCGCCCAAAAGGTATCGAGCATACCCACCTTTGCCATAAGTATATACTGCGGCAGAGAGGTGACCTCCGGTCTGAAAAGAATAGCGAAAACAATAACCGTATTTACCGCTTTTTTGCCCGGAAAAGAAATTTTTGCCATTGCATAGCCCGCCATTGAGGCTAACAGTATGTATCCCGCCGTAGAGCAAACGGTAACCAAAATGCTGTTGAAGACATAACGTTCTGTCGGAATAAGCGACTGCGACTGAACCTTTATTATGTTTTTAAAATTTTCAAGCGTAGGGTGATACACCACAAAGCGCGGCGGAAAAAGAAACAGTTCGCTCACGGGCTTGAAAGCGTTTATAACCGAATAATACATCGGCAGCGCCACAAACACGCCGAATATAAGCAAAAACAGCATTGCGGTAATATTTCCGAATACAGAGCGGTTAAGTTTTTCGCTTTTCATTTTTCCACCTATCCTTCTGACGGAGAAACCGCCGAAATTGCCTTGTTAATTAAAACCCAGCTTACCGTCATTATTACAAACAGAACCACCGCCACGCTTGAAGCATATCCCATTTCAAGCCTTGTGTTTCCGTAATCCTGAATGTGTAGCACTAGGGTATGGGTAGAATAGTCCGTACTGGGCATTCCCGTAAGAACCGCATTCTGCGCGCCCACGGCAAACGCGCCCGATATAGACAATACCGCGCCTATAAGCAGCTGCGGCCGCATTTGCGGCAGGGTAATGTACCAAAGCTCCTGCCATCTGTTTTTAAGACCGTCTATCGCAGCCGCCTCATAATAACTTTTGTTAAGCTGCTTGAAGCCTGCCACAAACGATAAAAAGCCGTTGCCCATTCCCATCCAAAGTATTACGACCACTACCACGAAAAAGTTATACTCGGGGTCGTACAGCCACTGTATGGGCGCCTTTATGATTCCCCAATTAAGAAGAAAGCTGTTAAGAATTCCGTATGAGTCGTTGCTGAATAGATACATCCACATCATATAAGAGCTGCCGATCAGCGAAGGAGAGTAAAAAAGAAATGTAAGTATGTTTTTTACCTGCCTGCTCATATCGTTTATAAGCCACGCGACCGTAAAGCTCAGAATATAACCCACGGGGCCTGTAATAAGCGCAAAAAGCATTGTGTTGGCAAACGCCTTAACGAAAATATCGTCGTCCAAAAACATTCTTATATAGTTTGAAAATCCCACAAACTCGGGCGCGTTAACCATGTCAAAACTTGTAAAACTTATGCCTATTGCGGTAATAATGGGCAAAAGCGTGAAGAAAAAGAAGATTACAAACCAAAAGCCGAGAAAAAACCAGGCGTTGGCATAGGTTTTAAGTTTCTTCATTTTTCCTCCTCCATTCCGAGCTCAATGCGTTTACGCTGTAATTCGTCGTCAATATTCTTGCAGTAGCGGAAAATCACATCGCGCGGATTTTCAAGCTGATAAATCACCCTGCGGTAAGCGTTGCTCAAATTGCGCGTTACATAATATGCCGCCGGCGATTGCGGATTATCGCTCATTTCCCCGCACTGAGCCGTAAGCACTCTGTACTCCTCCGCTGTCCATGAAAGCGTAGGCAAAACAGAGGAATTCGCCGAAAAATATCTGGCTGACGCCCCCAGCTGCGTTTCGCTTGTGGTCCCGAATTTCTGCTGAACCTCATCGGAGGTCCACCAATCTATAAAGCGCATTGCGTTTTCCTTGCGTTTTGAAGCCTCCAAAACCGCCGCGCCGCTTATATTGCAGGTTTCCCCGCGGTTCACGCCGCCGTTTTGCTTTATGCCGGGAACACATGCCATAGCCCAAAGACCGCTGATTTCGGGCGCGCCTACCGCCAGCTGCCCGTAGAAAGAGGCGGAAGAGAATATTATGGGCATCTGACCTGTTCTGAACCTGTTCAGCGCGTCGAACGTATAGGGAAGTCCGTACTTTGTGTAAAGCTCGGTCCACCTTGTAAAAGCGCGTATTGCGGGCTGCTCCGTCAGCATGCTTTTGCTTATATCGGAATTGTAAAGCGTGCCGCCCTCCTGCAAAAGCATCATTTCAAACACCTGCGTTGACTCGGCTATTCCCGCCTGCATGCCCGCGTTTTGCAGCACCGCGAGCATCCCGTAAAAGTCCTCCCATGTTTCGGGACTTTCTATGCCGTACCGCTCGAATATATCGGCTCGGTAGAACATCATATTGTAGCTCATCACCTCGGGCAGCGCATAAACGCTCTCCCCTACGGAAAGCGATATAAGCGACGCAGGGTAAAATCTTTTGCTGACGCTTTCGTAATTTTGCATTTTTGCCCGTAAATCAACCAACGCACCGCGGTAATAAAGATTCATAAGCACCGTTTTGGGTATAAAAAGCGCCGCGTCGGGTCCCTTGCCCGAAACCAGTGCGGGCAAGAGGGTATCAGAGCTGTTTATAAGCGAGAGTTTAACCGAAACCCCGCTGTTCGGCGTAAAGCCGTTTGAAATAAGTCGATCCAGTATCTGCGCCTGGTCTCGCCCTGTGGAATACCCGAAAATGCTTATATCGTTTGAGCTTACCCAAATGTTAACCGAGTCGTTTCCGCTTTTGCTTACCGCCGTATAATCGGATATAAACGAGCCTATAAAGGCGCTGAAGCGGAATTTAATATAATCCGCAAAATCGGTTTTTCTGCTTTCGGGTTCTTTACCCGGCGGAGTCAGCGTTATGTAGTCAAGCTCCAGCGGCTGCGAGCGGATACTGCCCAAAAGGTCGGCAAGCGTGTTTATCTGCGAGCGGAAATTATCAAGCTGCTGCGGTATTTCCCTTGCGTTCCCGCTCATTTTTTCAAAGGTTCTCGCCGCTTCGTACACTCTTGCGGTGTTGCCGTTCTGCTCTTTGCCGTCGTCAAGCATGTTACCCAATTTATTAAGCTCTTCGGCGTATTTTTTAAGCGAGTCTTTAAGCTCGGGTATGCTTTCGTCAAGGTTATAATCCCTGTAAGCGTCGGGCGTTTCGCCCACAATTATCATCATCTCGCTGTAAAGCGCGTTAAGACCCGAAATAGCGGTATTCATGCGCTTTATCAGCTCTTTTTGCCCCTTTAGCGTAACCTCCAGCCTTACGGTATGATTGCCCTTTGTCAAATATATTTTATAGGGCTCCTTACCGTCCGCAAGGGTATGTATTTTGAAGTCCTCGCTGTACGGAAATTCAATAAGCCCGCATTCCTCAAACGGTATCTCGCCGTCAATATAAAGTATACGGCGGCTGGAAAGCCCGTTGTTTATATTTTGCCTGTAACAGAAATTCAGGTTGTAAAAGCCGCTTTCGGGCACTTCAAAGCGCCACTGAGCCCATTGCCCCTCAACCGAGTAAGCGCTGCCGCCTAAAATGTTATAGTATATTTTCACCGGGTCGTTAGGGCTTACCGACGGCGAGGTTCTGTCGTAATTAAGCCCTATTTCAAGCTGTGATTTGGCGTCGGTCAGCTCTGCCTCGCAAAAAACGGTTTCACCCGCGCTGCCGCCGTTTATTTTGCTTATATATTCCGCGTAAGAGTCGGCTTTTTTATTTTTTTCAAGGTATACTCGGTAAAGCCTTACCGATTGCCGCAGCATGGTAATTCTCAGCCGCACCGTGCCCGCGGCAAGCTCTAAAACGCCGCTGTCGGTCATTTCCGGAAAAATGCTTTCCTTTTCGGTAATCTGCCTTTGATCGGGCAAAAGCTCGTTTCCCATTGCGTCGCGCTCAAAGCGCCCTCCGCTCTCACCCGATATGTCGTTTTTCCATATCCGCGGAAAATCCACGGTTTTTTCAATATTCCCGAGTCCCTCCGCCGTAATTTCAATGCCCGCCTGCGGGGTAACGTTGCTTTCATCCGCCGCCGAATAGCAGAACCCAAGTCTGTAAAAATCCTTTTCCTTTACGGAAACCTCAAATTCAAGCGTTTCGCTTTCCTTAACCGCCGCTCCCGCGTCGGATGAGAAAAATACGCAGCTGTCACTGTTGCCCGAATCGGCAGGTGCGGCGGCACAGTATGTCTGAACCGCTAAAACAGCGGCTGTTAAAAGGCAAATCAGCTTTAATTTACTGTGTTTTTTCATAGTTTTACCCCCGTCAGCCCACTATTCCGCTGCGGTCTATTCCGCGGACAAAGTATTTCTGACAAACCGCGAAAAGCACGACCGGCGGCAGCAGACTGAATACGCACGCCGCCTGTTCGATAGGAATTATATAGTAAGCGGTCAGCTTCTCTCTCGAAAGTATTTCTTCAAGCAGATACCTTAAATCGGATATTCTGGTCGAAAGCGTTTGAACCGATGAAAGATTGATCGACGCTAAGTAGTAATCTCCCCAATACCACACAAAGGAAAAAATGAAAAAAACCAAAACCGAGGTGAGCGCGTTCGGCAGCATTATTTTAAAAAACGTTCCGAAATGGCCGCAGCCGTCTATAAGCGAAGCCTCTTCAAGCTCTTTCGGCAGCGCCGCAAAGGTTTGGCGGAACATAAGCACAAACACACCCGCGCGCAAACCCTGACCCAACATTGCCGGCAGATAGAAAGACCACAGCGTATCGCACAAATTAAGCGGCGACGCATGCCCCGTTATAAGCGAATAAATGCCGAAAACATCAAAATTTTTCATAAGCAGATAATTCGGCATGCTCAGTATTTGCGGCGGCACTATTATTGTGAAAACCGCCACGGCGAATAGTATTCCGCTGAACTTGAAATGATAACGCGCAAATCCGTAACCCGCAAGGCAGGTTGTAAGGAGCTGCAAAACCGAGCTTACAAAAGCTATTGAAAACGAATTACCCATAGCCTGCAAAAGTTTGACATCGAAAATCGCGGTCTTGAAATTATCGAGCGTCGGAGTTTTGGGCAGCCATATTACCGTAACGTCCAAAAAATCCTTCGGCGAGCGGAACGCCATGCTCAGCATATATACCAGCGGATACATAATGATAAACGTAATAAGAATAAGGAAAAACGTTCTGAATAGCGTTACCGCCACCCTGCCGGTATAATAAAGCGGAGAAACGGCAATTTTGTTATAATCGGTGTATGCTTTTTTCATTTGCCTTTCCGCCCCGTTCTTTCCGAATTCATCATAAGCCCCCTGCGGCAAACAAGAAAAATTATTCCGAGAGTCAAAATAACCAGCAGGAAATATATAAACGACATAGCCGCGGCATAAGAGTATTTCATATCTTTCATAAAGTAATCGCGTATATGCCGCATTGCATTGTTGCCGTAGCTTGTAAAGCTGTCTATCACGGTGTAGATAACCGTTGCCACAACAAACGGGAAAACCGCGGGGAAGGTTACCATCCAAAAGGTTTCCCAATCGCTCGCTCCCTCAACGCGGGCAACCTCGAAATACGACGGCGGAATTGCAAGCAGCGCCGCCAAAAATATAAGTATCTGTACGCTGCTTTGCCAAACAAGGTCGGCAACATTCGCTATAAGACCCGTAACCGCGCTTACAACGCCTGTGGGAAATTCGCTTTCCTGCAAATACTGCGTAAGCGCCGAAACGTCAAAAATATTTTGCGAGCCCGAGGAGGACATCATGGTAACGGAGGTCATATCGCTCCGAATAATATCGGCAACTATTCCCGAGGTTATTATAAGCGGCAGGAAAAACACCGTGCGCATAGCCATTCTTCCTTTAAAATCGCCGCTGAGTATTATTGCCGAAAAAAGGCTGAAGAACACTATTACCGGAGCCTGATACAGCAAATTTTTAAACGCTTCGAAAATATATTTCGGAAATTCCGCGTCGTTCCTTATGGCGGAAATATAATTTGAAAAAATTCCGTCCGACAGCGAGTTCAGGGTGTAGCCCGATTCGGTAAAGGCGAACTCCGTAAAGGAATATTGAAAAAAGCGTATCATCGGCTGTATGAAAAATAAAATCAGTCCGATAAACCACGGAAGTATAAAATACCACCCTATTGTTTCCCGCCGTTTTGTCAGGTTATGCTTTTTCATTCCGACCTTCCCTTCGTTACAGTATAATAATCAGTAAAGAGGCGTTTCCTGTTCGTCGCATACGGTAAAAAGACTGAATCTGTTCGGTTTACCGCGCTTCCTGTTCATCCATTTTGAACGGGTGAAATCGGGTATTGCAACCGGTCTGCCGCCGAGTATTATCGACTCCTCGCTCAATGCGGTCACCGCCATCCACGACGCCGCGTCATACACATCAATGGGCGCCTCGGTACCGTTTTTAACCGTTTCTATAAACGCCTTAATAACAAGCCAATCCATTCCGCCGTGGTCGCCGCGTATATCCGATAAAAAGCTTTTCCAAAGCGGGTGATCGTATTTTTCGGCGTATTTTTCGGCATTGCCCCATTCCCTGTTCCAATCAAATTCAAGCTCGGCGTCTTCCTTTCGGTCAAGAAAAACGGAATCGTTCATTTCAAAATAGCAGCCGCCCGTGGCATAAACCGAAAAACGACGATTGTAAAATGTAGGCAATGTGGTATTAAGCTGAAGCGTTATTGTTTCTCCGCCCGCGCAGGTTATTACGGTGGTTATTATGTCCCCCTGCCTTATCTGCGCGCACGCAAGCGCCTTATCGTCGCTCTTGTTTTTTTCTATGTATTTATGCAGTCCTTTAGCCGCCGAGGCGGTAGAGGTTAATGTCATCATTCGGTTGCCGTCGTTTATTTTCAAAAGCTTTGCTATGGGGCCCAATTCATGGGTGGGATAATTTTCGCAGTTTCGCATAAGGTAGTTTCTGAGGCGGTAATGCCTGTTCTCTTTTCCGAACGCAACTTCGTTTCTTAGGTCATGGCTGTATCCGCCCTCGCAGGCAACCACTTCACCCAGCAGCCCCTCGGCTACCATATTATAAATCATCATTTCCCGCCTGCCGTAGCAGCAGTTTTCAAGAAACATAAAAGGCGTTCCGCTTTCCTCATAAGTGCGGACAAGCGCCCAGCAGTCCTCTACCGAATAGGCTCCGCCCACATCAAGCCCTGTGTATTTTCCCCTGCGCATGGCGCGCGCGGCAATATCCGTATGGGATTCCCACGCCGAAAGTATTATAACCGCGTCAACCTCGGGGCTGTCGGTAATCTCCCTCCAATCGGTCGTGCCGAACGGACACTTACCGGTTTTTTCATTAATACGAACGCAAATCTTTTCTATTCTGTCCTCATACAGATCGCAAACGGCAGCTATTTCTATATCGGGCGAGTCTTCTTCAAGCATGGGCATGAAGACCTTTTTTATCAACGAATCCGCCCGACACCCCAAGCCGATAATACCGAGCTTTATAACCTTCTTTTCCCGCATAGTATAAGCTACCCCTTTTCATTATGTATTGCCGATTTATCCGTCAAAAGCAATTCATTTTATTATTAACCACAATTAAATTATATACATAATGCTATACGCTGTAAATTCAAAAAAGGTTATAATATCTTTCATTTCGGATAAATGCCCGATTTTTGATTAATTTTGCTTTTTATGATACTTGACTTATGCTTTATATGTGATATACTCAATATAAAGATAAAAATAATTCAATATACTTCATTTTTTTATTTGTTTCGACGGCTCACTCTCTTTTTTCGGGTAAGTGGCTAAAATGAAATTTTGAATTTTTTCAGGGGGGGCTTTACTTGATTCCGGACAAATACACATCTGTTGCAAAGGACGTTGTTCCCACATTTAACATACGCGCCTTTGTTTCCGCTTTCCGAGCCGAGCGCGACGCCGCTTTTGCGTTTGAGGGCGAGGCGCACGATTTTTGGGAAATGGTTTATATAGACGACGGTTATGCCTACGCGATAGCCGATGAAACAATATGCCCGCTTTCCGCGGGTCAGATAATTTTCCATAAGCCTATGGAGTTTCACAAGCTGCACTCAATGGGAAAACCGTTTAAATCGATAATAATATCGTTCGACGCGGACGGCGCGCCGCTAAGAGCGCTTGAAAATCATATTTTCACACTCACCGACGAGGAAAAGGAAATTTTATATGTTCTGTACGAAAAAGGAAGAAGCCTGCTTTACTTCTGCGAGGGCGAGGATGTGCCCGATGAAGAAATGGCGATCTACATACATGAAACCTCCGCCATACTGCAGTTGTTTTTAATAAAGCTGATACGCAAAAACATAGGCGTCTCGGTTTTTGATGTGAGCGCGCAGGAACGGGTTTACCGCGATATTCTTTGCGTTATGAACGAATGCTGCAACGAAAATCTCTCGCTGAACGAAATTGCCCGCCGCTGCGCCATGAGTTCAAGCAATCTGAAAAAAATATTCGCCAGGCATAATCACATAGGAATTATGAAATATTTCCTGCTTTTGCGGCTTAAACAGGCTATGTTTCTGTTGAGCCAGAATATGTCGGTAGCGGATGTAAGCGAGGCTCTCTCATTCCCGAACCCGAACTATTTTTCCGTGGTGTTCAAGCGTGAACTGGGCTGCACCCCTACGCAATATGTAAGCGAAATGCAGGATCCTACCCGCCACAGCATTACCAGAGACACCTGAAACAGCATATTTTCACTTCTGTTGAAGCAATACAAAAAAGCACCGTGAAAGATCTTTTAAGACCTTTCACGGTGCTTTGCAATATTAAATTCTTTTTTTACAAAGCCGCGGCTTCCCGAAGGTTATATTTACTTAAAATATTTTACAGCCGAGCGGAACATTTTAATATCGTAATTTCCGGGAACGTTTTTATAAAGGTCGGCAGCATATCTTTCGGAGTGACCCATTTTACCGAACACTCTGCCGTCGGGCGAGGTTATACCCTCAATCGCATAGTAAGAGCCATTCGGGTTAAAGTGAATATCACTTGTGGCTTCTCCCTTTTCATCCACATACTGCGTAGCTATCTGCCCGTTTTCGGCAAGGCGGCGTATCAGCTCGTCGCT